>Ga0209050_1000797_pt1 | contig 44604 bp, 44 predicted proteins | sample Araplavi_mTSA_r2_FD_184276 | JGI IMG/M metagenome (GOLD analysis project Ga0209050, IMG submission 184276) | Arabidopsis root microbial communities from North Carolina, USA - plate scrape MF_Cvi_mTSA_r2 (SPAdes) (version 2) | ecosystem: Host-associated > Plants > Roots > Endosphere | place: USA... | reverse complement strand
GTCCGGGACGACCGCTGTTGTGGGCACAAGTGGGGGAGTGCAACTAATGAGCCATCATCCTGGCAAAAGAAAAAATTCAGGTAAATGAACAAGTTGTTGACTGGGTAGCCGGCAGCAGAACCGGGGGATATTCCTCCCATTTGGTGGTAATTACCCGGAAGGGTGGGTGAAGGAACCCAGTTATGGGGGATATGGCAGCCCGGCCTGAATGTTTAAGCTGATATCATTCAAGAACTACCCGTTGAGCAGAACAACATGAATCGTCGCAAGAAAATAAATCAGTTGTTAAAGGCTAACGCCAAAAAGGCAAGTGCCAAACTGGCACCGAAAAGCAAGGATAAGTACATCAGCAAGGCTGACCGATTGAAGCTGGCTGCCGAGGCGGCTCAAGACCCGGTTGTTGCCAGCGAGAGCTGATCTGCGCAGCTCACGCCCCCTTTTTCCAATCAGGGGGCTCTGCCACCACGAACTCAGCGAATACCGGCGCCCGCCATGGACTCCGGCACCCACTGCGCCGTCGATAGCGGCTCGATGTAGCGGATGCCGCCATGAGGGCCGACCACGCCATTGATGTTATAGGTGCCTTTGGACAGGTCGTACGTCATGAAGGGCGTGGCATCCGGGACTTGCTGGTCATAGCTCTGGCTGAAGAAAGCGAAGGAGCCACGATACAGCTGGCCACGGGTGTCGTATTGATCAGAGGCCACTGCGGCCCAGGTGTCTTCATCCAGGTAAAAGCGACGCTTCTGGTAGATGTGCCTGGCGCCGGGCTTGAGGTTGCCCTCCACGACGTAGACCCGGTGCTTTTCCCAGCGAACGAAATCCGGGGCAATGAAATTCGGCGTGGTCAGGGATTTGGCGTCGCGAGCGTAGGTGAGCTTGTAGGTGTTGTAGGGCACGATCATTTCCTGCTTGCCGACCAGCGTCCAGTCATACAGCTCGAGCGCACGGGCAGTACCGGGGTTGGGGGTGTCGTAGGCCAGGATCGAAATCTGCTTGACCCGGCGCTGGGCCGGCATGTACTGCCAGGCGCGACCGGGAAACTCCGTTGGATTGGTGGCGTTCTTGAGCATGATCGACTCGCCGGCTCGGCGCGCAGGCCCGGTATAGGACAGTTTCAACTGATAATAAATGTCCGAGCTGTTGAACGGCTTGGACATGTTCTCGTAGATGGGGAAGGAGACGAATGCCTCGCCGGTGACCGCCAGGCTCGGTACGCCGGCCGTGTCGACCGTCCAGGAGTCGTACTTGGAATGGATGTTGACGCCCTGGTAGCGCAGCAGGAAGTTCCACATCGCCTCGGCGCCTGATTGCGGGATCGGGAACGGCACTCCGGGCATCACATTGTCGATGGCAATCCCGCCGTTGAGGGACTTGGCATGGGTGGCATTCCTGCGGCTGTTGTCCAGTACCGCCTGGGGCAGCGATGCCGTGCGGTGGGTCGGATACACGTCGATGCGAAAGCCGGGGTAGCGTCTGGCCAATGCTACGGTGGTGGCCGTTAGCATGCCTTTGTACGAGTCGACATTCTTGCCGTTGATTACCAGCAGCGGTTTTTCGCCGGCAAAAGGGTCCGGGCGCATGCTGTCGCCGTTCTTGAAACCGGGTGGGGCGGTGGTCAGGCCACCGTTGTAGGGCGGAATGGAGCCGTCGGCATTACCGGCCTTTTCGGCACCCACCCACGTCAGGCTGCTGCCCAGTCGGGCGGCTTCCTGGCTCGATACATAGGCTTGGGCATCGATGGCCAGCGCCATGTAGGGTACGGCAGCCAGAAGAGTTTTCACGAATTTCATATTGTTGTTCTCCTGCCTGGTGTTCCAGGCAACTCGTGACTCAGGCGCAGCGTCGCTTACGTCGACTCGTCGCCAGAGACCTTTTCAGTACTGCCATTAGATAACCCCCGTGTCAGGGGCGCTTTTCATTCGACGACAGCCCCTTGGCTATTGATGACACGTCCGGTAGGTCTCGGCGGGCATTCGATGGCGTGGTCGCTGGGAGTGAGCGTCACTTGTTTGTATTTCCCAACGGAATCATTGAGTTACCGAATGGTCATAGCCATGGCTGAACACTGCCCGGATAAACGTTTCGAGCAGCCGTGACCCTTCCATAATCCCGACATTCAGGACGTTTTCATGAATCGCGCAGTAATCTTGATCTTGGCCATTTCCAGCGCCGTGTTGTTGGGAGGCTGCGGCCCGCATTGGGATGACGGAGAACGGTACGGGCGGTATCACGATCATGATCATCGACGTGGTTACGACTGGAGAGGGGACGATGATCAGGGTTATGACCGTGACGATGATCGTCGTGGCTATGATCGTGAACACCGTCGCTACCGTGATCGCGATGACAATGACGACTGATACGTCACATTGAAATGCAGGGGTTAGTCAGAGCCTGTGTCCGATGGCTGAGACAATCCATAGACAGCATCGCTAAAACGCCACTCGGTGGCAGATCGTGTGAAAACGCGGCCTGCCACCGAGTGGTGTTTCTTTGTCTGCGCCGCTTGCCGCCACTGCGGTTCTCGCGTCATAGAGGACGATGGAACCCATCATCCTGGAGGCGCTGGCTCGCGCAATACACTGCGAATAAATTGCAGCCCGCCTCATACCCGGCACTAAAGTGAACAAATCATTGAAAAAAACGCTATAAGCTATAAATAAGATGATAGATGGCATATTGCTAGCAATCAGTCAGTGAGTTTCGCCAGTTTTGGCTCAGGGAGCCCTGATGAGTTTTCGTACATTGACCGACTCCCGGCGGCATTCGAGCCATTGCGAAGTGGCCGAGCTGCAACCCGTAAAGAGCCCGGATACTGTCGGCAAGGTCTACGCCGGCAATGACGACTCGATCGAGTACGTGCTGGACTCAGCGCGCCACTGGGCCCACAGCACTGCCTGGGTGTTCTACCGCGCCGGCGAACAGATGCATTGGGTCGGGCAAGGCGATCCGCGGGCGCAATGGCCTTCGAGCATTGCCAATGAGGCGTTTGAAGCCTTTTGCCGGACTTCGAACCTGCATCGTTGGCCGACCGGCAGAGGCGAAAGTGAGCTGGGTTGGCTGCTCGCCCCCGTCAACGATGCGGCTGAACCCGCGTTCGCGGACTTTGCCCAGCGCCTGGGCATCGAGCTACAGACCAATACCCTGGCCCGTGCGCAGATCACCCAGCGTGTGCTCTATGAAATCACCTATCTGGCCAGTTCGACCCGTGATCGCTCTGTGTTCCTGGTGGGGGTTCACCGGCTGCTGGCCAGCCTGATCGACGCCGAGAACTTCTATCTCGCGCTGTATAACCCGCACACTGGCAAGATCGATTACCCGTATTACGTCGACATCATCGACGTCGATGCCCTGGAATCGGAAAACTATGAATACCTTGACCCTTCGCGCCTGTCGTTGACCGGGCAGGTGTTGACCAGTGGCCAGCCATTGCTGATCGACGCCGCCGGCATTCTCGAGGCCCAGGCACAGAACCGTTTCCACTGTGTGGGTGATCGTCCCGAGTTCTGGATGGGCGCACCGTTGAAAAACGCCTCGGATGACGTGTTTGGCATGCTGGCGATGCAGGTCTACGACATTTCGCGAATCTACAGCGCAGAAGACCGCGCATTGTTTCTGGTGGTCGCCCGTCACGTGGCCATGGCGCTGGACCGGATCCTGCACCGTGAGGACCTGGAAGAAACGGTGATACGTCGCACCCTGGAACTGTCCGCACTCAACGATGCATTGCGCCAGGAAGTGGCGGAGCGGGAACGCGCCGAACATCTGCAGAGCGCGCTGTTCCAGATTGCCGAACTGTCCAGCCAGCCCGGTGACATGGCCGAGCTGTTCAAGACCCTGCATGGCATCGTCGGTGACCTGCTGTTCGCGCAGAACTTCTACATTGCGCTGTTCGACGACACCACCGGCGAGGTGACTTTTCCCTATTACGTGGATGAACGGCAGACGACCTGCCCGCCGGCACGGCGAGGGCGCAGGGGCCTGACCGAGTATGTGATCCGTCAGCGCCGACCTTGCCTGATCGACGTTGCCGAGGCCGAACGATTGCACGCGCAGGGTGAAATCGAAATTGCCCATGAGTCGGTACGCTCTTACTCCTGGCTGGGCATTCCCTTGTTCGAAGACGACGCGGTGCGTGGCGTGCTGGCGGTGCAAAGCTATACCTCGAAGGTGCGCTATACCCAGCGAGACCAGGAACTGCTGACGTTCGTGTCGCGGCACATCGACACGGCGCTGTCGCGACGCACGGCCGCTGAAGCGATCCATGCCGCCAACCTCAAGCTCGAAGCCCGGGTGCAGAGCCGCACCCGCGAACTCGATCACGCCAATGCCAAGTTGCAGCATGAAAACGCCCACGATGCGCTGACCGGGCTGCCCAATCGCACCTACCTGCAACAGCGCCTCAATCTTGCCTGGTTGCGGTTCGGCCGCGAAGGCGGGCACCTGGCGGTGATGTTCATCGATCTCGATCGCTTCAAGATGGTCAACGACAGCTTCGGCCACCACTTTGGCGACCTGCTGTTGATGCAAGCGGCCCAGCGTTTGCGCGGTTGTCTGCGCGAGACCGACATGCTGGCACGCCTGGGGGGCGATGAGTTTTCGGTACTGGCGCCCGAGGCCCCGCTGGACGTGATGATCGAAATCGCCGAACGGATCCTGGTGGCGTTCGACCTGCCGTTTTTCATCAACGGCTATGAGGTTTTTTCGTCCTGCAGCATCGGTATCGTCAGCGCCGACAGTCAGTTCCATCATGAACCCGCCGACTTGCTGCGCGATGCCGATGCGGCGATGTACCGGGTCAAGAGTGCCGGCCGCGACAGCTACGCGGTGTTCAACCAGGAAGTGCGCTGTGAAGTCTCGGACCAGGTCGAGCGGGAAGGTGCCTTGCGCAACGCGCTCAAGCGTACTGACGAACTGCTGCCGTATTTCCAGCCGATCGTCAGCGTCGAAACCGGCGAGCTGCTGGCCCTGGAAGCGCTGATCCGTTGGCGTCAGCCGGGCGGCCGGGTGATCGCGCCGGGCGAGTTCCTGCCGGATGTCGAAGGCTTGCGCCTGATCGGTCGACTGGACCTGTACATGCTGACCAGCATTGCCGCGATCCTCGCACAGCCCGAGCACGCCAATTGGCCTGCGGTGCACGTCAACTGTTCCAGCTACAGCATGACGCGCCCCGGCTTCGCCAGTGAGGTGCTGGAACTGTTGGCGCAGCACCAGGTGTCGCCGTCGCGGATCTGCCTGGAGCTGACCGAAGGGGCGCTGGTTGCCGAGCCGGCGATTGCCCGACAGACCATGCAGCAACTGGCCGACAACGGCATGTCGGTGGTGCTCGATGACTTCGGCGCAGGGTTTTCTTCCCTGAGCTATGTGCATCAGTACCGTTTCAGCGGTTTGAAAATCGACAAGTCGTTCATCCTTGAACTGACCACCAGTTCCCGCAGTCGCGCGATCGTCCGGGCCATCGTGCGGATGGCCGAGTCGCTGGACCTGAGTGTGGTGGCCGAAGGCGTCGAGGATGAGGCGACACTGGAACTGCTGCGTGAAATGGGGGCAGGACAGGCCCAGGGTTATCACTTTGCCAAGCCGATGGCGTTGAAAACACTGCTGGCGAGTGAACTGCTCGGTCACCAGTGATCAAGCGGACTTCATGGCGCAAGCCGATACGGATGAACATTTTTCAAGGAGAGACTCATGGCATCAGGGCAATGTCTTTGCGGGGCTGTACGCTTTTCCCTGGCGGTTGAGCCACGATTTTTCTATCGCTGCCATTGCACGTTGTGCCGCAAGCAAACCGGGGTCGGCCATAATCTCGCCACCCTGGTCAATGCTCGCGACTTTCGATGGGAAGAAGGGCAAGAGGCGATCACCGGTTGGCGCAAACCCAGCGGGTACAGAAATGACTTTTGCTCGCGATGTGGCTCGACCGTGCCTAATGTACTTCGCGAAACACCCTATTTCTGGATTCCGCTCGGACTGCTCGACGCCGAGCTGAACATGGAATGCATTGGAGATTTCTGCACCGATGACGCGATGCCATGGGATGAACAACGCTCGGAAAAAAGTCATTGCGCAGCCCCGGAATCATTGGGTTTTCTTCTGCATGAACTCCAGGTCAATGCCTGACCCGGAAACGGTTCACCACTGTCCGCTGCCCGGAGTGTCGAATGCCGTCCATCACCACGCCCCTGGTGGCGCTGTTTGTGCTTTGCCTGGCGCTTGAAGTGCCGGCCCAGACCAGCGACTGCCCGGCTGGCGAGAGACAGGTGTGCCTGGACGGCTGCATCTGCCTGCCGGACGTGGTGCCCGAGGACGTTTACCAGATCGCGACGCCGGCCCTGGCACTGTGGCTGAGCCAGGCCCGTGATGAAGCCGCCATCGCCGGTACCCAGCCCATTCCTGCGCACATCCGTGAGCAACTGCTGCCCTGGTACGATCCCGGCGTCCTCGATGCCGCGCGCTACAAAATCAGCGACAACGGCCAGTTCAGCGCCGCCACTGCGATGCTGCAGAACCCCGATGTCGGTGCCGTGACGCTGGTTGACATCATCCTCTTCCGCGACCCTCAATCCGCAGAGCAGGACGTCGCGCTCTGGGCTCACGAGCTTAAACATGTGCAGCAGTATCAGGAATGGGGCGTGCAGGGATTTGCCCAACGCTATACCCATGACTTCAATGCGGTGGAGGCACCGGCTTATGCCATACAGGCCGAGGTCAGGCGGGCGGTGCGCAAAGGGGCTGACTGAAGCCGTCCCGACTCAGCCCCGGTTGGCGCAGACGATAAGTTTGATCACCGAGAAACTCATGCCCCCATGGCTGTAATCGAAATGGCGAGCAAGAGGAGGTGTTGGGTTTTCATGCGGATCTTCCTCGATCGGTCGTTGTGGAATGAGAGGTGAGAAACCACAGCACCAGTGCCGTCGCACTGATCGAGGCACCCAGCAGGCTGACGGCTGTCCAGCCCCATCGCGCATACACCTGGGTCGCGGCCGCGGCCCCCAGTGCGCTGCCCACCGAGTAAAAGCACATGTAGGCGCCCACCATGCGGCTTTGGGCGTCGGGGCGTGCGGCAAAAATGAGGCTCTGGTTGGTGACGTGTACGGCTTGCACCGCGAAGTCGAGCAGGACCACTGCGCACACCAGCGCGATCAGTGACGTCGGCGCAAACGCGATGGGCAACCAGGACAGCGTCAGGATCACCAGCGAAATGCCGGTCACGCGTTGCCCCAGCCCCCGGTCGGCCCAGCGACCGGCTCTTCTGGCAGCAAGGGCACCGGCGACGCCGGCCAGGCCGAACAGGCCGATGGCCGTGTGTGACAGCGACAGCGGAGGCGCGCTCAGTGGCAGCACCATGGATGTCCACAACACCGAAAACGCGGCAAAGATCAGCAAGGCCAGCAGACCCCGGATGCGCAAGACCGGTTCGGTCATGAACAGCCTGAACAGCGACCGGATGAGTGCCGGGTAGGTGTTTCGGTTGCGTGGAGACAGGGTGCGAGGAAGCACTTTCCAGAACACCGCCGCGAGGGCCAGCATCAAGCCCGACGAAACGAAATACACGGCGCGCCAGCCGGCCAGATCGGCAATCAGCCCGGAGGTAAACCGCGCCAGGAGAATGCCCAGGACAATGCCGCTGGTGACGGTGCCCACGGCCTGGCCCCGTTGTAACGGCGTTGCCAGCACCGCGGCATAGGCCACCAGCACTTGAACCATCACCGCCAGCAACCCCACGATGACCATGGCGCCCAACAGGGCCAGCCATTGCTGCGCTGCACCGACTCCCGCCAGTGCAACCGCAGACAGCAGCACTTGCGTCAGGATCAACCCCTTGTGGTTGAGCAAGTCGCCCAGCGGGACGATGAACAGCAACCCCAGCGCGTAACCGACCTGGGTAGCCGTCACCACGACCCCGATCATCGATGAGGCAACCCCCAGGCTCTGAGCCATTGAATCGAGCAGGGGGTGAGCGAAATACACGTTGGCGACTGCCAGCGCGCAGGTGACGGAAAACAGCAGCGTAAGCGACGCAGACAGCCCGGCAGCGCTGTCTGTGCGGGGGCTTTCTCCATTATCCGTATGGGGCCGGCCCGAAGCCTGCTGGGTGAAAGGGCGGGTGGCTGAATCGGCATCGGCTGTCACAGGAGCCTCCGTGGCGCTAAACTGGTTTCAATTGAAAACTGGATTGAATTGTTATCGAATCAGGTTTTAAATTGCAACCACTTTGCTCGGGATTGCACGGCAGGCCCGGCAATCCTTAATCCGGAAGGTCAATACGATGGTCGAAGACACTTCATCCCACAGCAGCGAATGCCCGGTAGCCAGAACACTGGAGGCCATTGGGGATCGATGGTCGCTGATGATCATCCGCGACGCATTCGACGGCATTCGCCGATTCAGCGAATTTCAGAAAAGCCTGGGCGTGGCCAAGAACATTCTGGCATCACGCTTGAAAACCCTGGTTGAGGTCGGTGTGTTCGACGTTCAACCCGCATCAGACGGTAGCGCCTACAAGGAGTACGCCCTTACGGACAAAGGGCGGGAGATCTTTCCGGTGGTGGTCAGCCTGCGGCAGTGGGGTGAACGTTTCCTGTTCAAGCGCGAAGAGACGCGTTCTGTGCTGCTGGACAATGAGCGCGGCCAGACCCTGATGCCGATTGAAGTTCGCTCATCCAGCGGTCAGAAGCTTGGGCCGGCCGACTGCCACAGGGTCAGGGTGGTTGCCGACGAGTCGTGAATCGATGGCCCATGGCGGTCAGAGGCAGACATCGGTGCGGGGGTTGCCCCCCCCACACCGATAGGCCGCCCAATAGCCGCGACTATGACAGGCGCGATTCAAGTGTCGTGTTGCTCAAACTCTCGGCCGTTGCCCCGATGCGCGAGAACACCAGCCACACGAACAACAGCACGCTGCAGCCGATGAGCAGGGAGGCAATGGCAATCAATGGCTCGACCGTCGCAAAGCCCTTCAGGCGCAGCAGCAGTGCACCCAGCATCACCGGCACGCTCAGGTTGTACATCCAGAACTGTGCGGCCGCCGCTCGCCCTCCGGTGATGGACGGGTGCAGCGTGCCGATGACACCGAACAGGGCCATCGACACCCACCCCAACAGATTGATATGGGCATGTACTGCGTAGAGCGAATGGTCGCCGGACGCGCCCATCGCGACACCCAGCGCCACGCCAATGGCAAAGTAGATGGCCGCCAGCCGAAACCAGGTCCGCGAACGGGGATTGTGATTCATCGCATTCACCTCATGCGCCCGGGGGCGCGCTCAGTTGCTGAAATCCTGATATGAAATCGTTGAGCCCGGCGCGCTGGTTGTTCGGCACACAGGGCAGTGGCATATCCTGTGCCACGCCTTTATTATGAGACGCGTGTCTCACGATAAGACGGAGTATCATTTATTCCATGCCGATTCCCAAGTCAAGCCCGTCTGTCCGCGACGGCGATTCCCAGGGCCGATCCAACCAGAAGCTCAGAACGCGGCAAGCGCTGATCGATGCCGCCATCGCCTTGCGCGACGAGGGCCACAACCCGACTGTCGCGCAAGTGGCTGAGCGCGCAATGGTGTCTCGCGCCACCGCCTATCGCTACTTTCCCTCACCTGAAGCGCTGATCAGCGAGACGGCCGCCGAGCGCGACATCAAGCCACTGGAGCAGATCTGGCGCCCGGGGGACGATCCGGTGAAGGGCATTGGCCAGGCGGCACAGGCGTTGAACAAAGTCCTGATCGACGACGAGATCGGCCTGCACGTGATGGAGCGATCGTTCATGACGGTGTGGCTGGAAAACCCGTCTCCCCAGACGCCGCTGCGGCCGGGTCGACGCATGAGCTACATCGAGCCGATCGTCGACTCGCTCAAGGACGTGCTCCCACCCCGCGCGCGCAAACGACTGAAACAGGCGCTGTCGATCGTCATGGGCACCGAGGCCTTGATCGCCGTGCGCGATATCAGTCGCGCGAGCGTCGAAGAATCACTCGACACCGCCAGCTGGGCAGCGCGGGCCCTCGTTCGTCAGGCATTGGCCGAAGAGGAACAGGCACGACACAAGCGCAACCGTTAGCGCTCTGCTGCGGTGAATCGCAGTAACCGGGCATGCCCTGGCCAGTGTTGAATAATCAACAGTACTTCAACAACAACTGTCCGGCTGGCGATTTCACGCTTCGCTTTAATTTGTAAGGTGTTGATATTTAACGTTTAAATATCATGGCATGGATCATGCTCCATCTGGGTAAGGCTCCGTACCGACAGTCATTTGCAGGACTGTGCGGCCGTTGGCGGAGCCACCGTTAGAGTGAGGAATCCATGTCAGTTGCAGCCGCCTACCCGATCAATCCACCTTCGGCCCATGTGATCCGTGATGACGCCGAAGCCATACGCATTGCCCATGAAATCGCCGCGCTGTTGCAGGTCGGCGCCTCCGAGCGCGATCAGACGCGCCAGGTACCGGCCGAGGTGGTCGATGCATTTTCCAACAGCGGGCTCTGGGGCATTACGGTGCCTCGGCAGTACGGTGGCGCCGAGGTGTCTTATGCGACCCTGGCCCAGGTCATCGCGATTGTCTCGGCGGCCGATCCATCCCTTGGCCAGATACCGCAGAACCATTACTGCCTGTTGGAAGACATCCGCCTGCAGGGTAGCCACGACCAGAAGCAGTTCTTCTTCGACCTGGCCTTGGCGGGAAACCGTTTCGCCAATGCGCTGTCGGAAACCGGCGGCAAGAACGTGCAGGACATCCGTACCCGCCTGGTCGCAGACGGCGAGGGCTATCGCATCGACGGGCGCAAGGGTTATTGCACCGGATCGCTTTATGCCCATTGGCTGGGCGTATTGGCCCTGGACAGCGAAGACCGTGCACAACTGGCCTTCGTGCCGCGCCACACCGAGGGTTTGAATGTGGTGGACGACTGGGACAGCATCGGCCAGCGCACCACGTCCAGCGGCACCGTGCTGGTCGAGGGGCTGTGGGTGCCGGCCTTCAACCTGTTCCCGACTTACCGCTCCTACGAACGCCCGACCCTGGCCGGCCCCTTTGCGCAGATCACCACGGCGGCCATCGATGCGGGCATTGCCCGTGCTGCGCTGCGTGACACCATCAGCTTTGTCCGCGAGCAGGCGCGGCCATGGATCGATGCCGGGGTGGAAAAGGCCAGTGAAGACCCGTTGACCATCATTCAGGTCGGCGCACTGGACATCCGTCTGGAAGCCGCCGAGGCGCTGCTCGAACGTGCGGGCTTGGTGCTCGACCAGGCCCGCTCGGCGCCCGATGAACAGTCGGTTGCGCAGGCATCGCTGGCCGTGGCCAGGGCCAAGGTGTTGACCACCGAAATCGCCATCGAGGCCAGCAACAAGCTGTTTGAACTGGGCGGCACCCGCTCGACGTTGCGCAAGCACAACCTCGACCGCCATTGGCGTAACGCGCGGGTCCATACCCTGCACGACCCTGTGCGCTGGAAGTACCACGTCGTGGGCAACTGGTTGCTCAACGGCATCAAGCCGCCTCGCCATGACTGGTCCTGAGGACGCGCAGATGCCCAAGCAAATTCGTCTCAACGCCTTCAGCATGAATACCGTCGGGCACTTGTCGCCCGGCCAGTGGCGCCACCCCCGTGATCAGTCCACACGCTACACCGACATTCACTACTGGATCGAACTGGCGAAAACTCTGGAGCGCGGCAAGATCGACGGCCTGTTCATCGCCGATGTGCTCGGCGTCTATGACGTCTACCAGGGCAGTGCCGACGAGGCGCTGCGCAGCGCGGCGCAAGTGCCGGTCAACGATCCGTTGCAACTGGTGCCGGCAATGGCCGCGGCGACTCGTCACCTTGGTTTTGGCGTCACCGCGTCGGTGTCGTTCGAGCATCCGTTTCCGTTCGCCCGGCGCATGTCGACCCTCGATCACCTGACGTCGGGTCGGGCGGGCTGGAACATCGTCACCTCGTACCTGAGCAGTGGCGCACGAAACCTCGGCCAGGAGCGGCAGTTGTCCCACGATCAGCGTTATGCGCTGGCCGAGGAGTATCTGCAGGTGTGCTACAAACTCTGGGAAGCCAGCTGGGAAGAGGGCGCGGTGCAGGCCGACCGTGCCAGCGGGGTTTACGTCGATCCGCGCAAGGTGCACGGCATCGCTCATCAGGGCGAGTTTTTCAGTGTGCCCGGCTTCCACCTCAGCGAGCCCTCGCCACAGCGCACGCCGGTGATCTACCAGGCCGGCGCCTCCAGTCGCGGCCGGGTCTTCGCAGCAGCGAATGCCGAGTGCGTGTTTGTGGCCGCGCCGAGCAAGGTGGTACTCAAACAACAGGTCGCACAATTGCGTGCGGCGGTTCAAGCGGCCGGTCGCGAGGCCGATCAGGTGCTGGTGTTCGAACAGCTCACGGTGATCGTCGCCGCGACGGACGCCGAAGCCCTGGAGCGCTTGCGCGAGTACCGCGAATACGCCAGTGCCAGCGGCGCCCTGACCTTGATGTCGGGTTGGACCGGCATCGATTTCGGCGAGTACAGACCCGACCAGATTCTGCGTGAAGTGCCCAGCGATGCCATCCAGTCGGCCGTAGAGGCGTTTACCCGCGCCGACCCGAATCGGACCTGGACCACCGCAGAGATTGCCGATTACTGCGCCATCGGTGGCGATGGCCCGGTACTGGTGGGTTCGGCGAAAACCGTGGCCGATCAACTCCAGGAGTGGGTCGAGCAAACCGATGTCGACGGCTTCAACCTGGCCAGCGTGGTCGCGCCGGAGACCTTTGAGGCGGTGGTCGATCTGCTCGTGCCGGAGTTGCAGGCACGGGGTCTGTTCAAGCGCGAGTACGAGGACGGCACCCTGCGCCACAAGCTCTTCGGCCAGGGCGATCGCCTGGCGACGCCACACCCGGCGGCGGCCTTGCGCGTGGGAGAGCGGCGATGAACGAGTGGTTCGCTCATGTCAATTGGGGCGAGGTGGCCGAGGCTTGCCTGGACACCTCGAGCATGCTCGGTGCGGCATTGGCCTGCACCGTGTTGCTCGGGTTGCCGCTCGGCGTGCTGTTGTACCTGACGGGCCAGCGCCAGTTGCTCGAATCGCCGCGCCTGTACCGGCTGTTGTCGGTGGTGGCCAACGTGCTGCGCTCGATGCCGTTCATCATTCTGTTGATCGTGCTGATCCCGGTGACCACCCTGGTCACAGGCACCTCGCTGGGCGTGCGCGGCGCCATCCCGCCCTTGGTGGTGGGCTGCACGCCGTTCTTCGCCCGGCTGGTGGAAAGTGCCTTGCGCGAAGTCGACCGCGGTCTGGTTGAAGCCGTGCAGTCCATGGGCGCCAGCACCCGGCAAATCATCCTGCATACCTTGCTGCCAGAAGCCCGGACCGGGCTGATCGCCGCGGTCACGGTCACCGCCATCGTGCTGGTGGACTACACCGCCATGGCCGGCGTGGTGGGCGGTGGTGGCCTGGGGGACCTGGCCATCCGTTTCGGTTACCAGCGTTTCCAGACCGATGTGATGGTGGTCACCGTGCTGCTGCTGATCCTGCTGGTGCAGGCGTTGCAGATGAGCGGCGACCGCCTGGTCCGGCATTACACACGGCGCTAAGCGCCTGCCTTACCCGAACGCAGCAGCCGGGTACCGTTGCTGCAGGCCCTACGTCCACCTCACGACGGCCACTTTCCGATCATTCTGGAGTCATGAGCATGAAAAAGACCCTGGCCGCCCTCGCTGCCGTTTTATCCCTGAGCGCCCACGCCAACGAAAAACTGGTGGTGGGCGCCACCCCGGTGCCCCACGCGGAGATACTGGAGTTCGTCAAACCGGTGCTGGCCAAGGAGGGGGTTGATCTGGACATCAAGGTCTTCAGCGACTTCATCCAGCCGAACCTGCAACTGTCCGAGAAAAACCTCGACGCCAACTACTACCAGTACCGGCCGTTCCTCGATGACTTCAACAAGACCCGGCACACCGATCTGGTACCGGTAGTGGGCGTGCACATCGAGCCGTTCGGCGCCTATTCGACCAGGATCAAGAAACTTGCCGATCTGCCCGAAGGTGCCAGTGTCGCCATTCCCAACGATCCGGTGAACACCGGGCGCGCCCTTGTGCTGTTGCACGAAGCGGGGCTGATCAAGCTCAAGGACCCGAGCAATACCCTGGCGACGCAACACGACATCGTCGAGAACCCGCACAAACTGAAGATCCGTGAACTGGAAGGCGCCTTGCTGGCCCGTGCGGTCAGCCAGGTGGACCTGGCGTTCGTCTTTGCCAACTACGCACTGGAGGCCGGTATCGACACCAACAGCGCGTTGATCGTCGAGAAGGGCAAGGACCTGTACGTCGAGTTCCTGGTCGCCCGTCCGGACAACATCAATGATCCGGGTATCCAGAAGCTGGCCAAGGCCCTGAACTCGCCGCAAGTGCGCGATTTCATCCTGACCCGCTACAAGGGCCAGATCGCTCCCGGCTTCTGACCGGTAGCCAAGACGAACACTCTTCTGTGGCGAGGGAGCTTGTCGGATCGCCGCACCGTCCCGCTGGGGCGCGAAGCGGCCCCAAAAGATGGGACTGCTACGCAGTCCAACGGGACGGTGCGGCGATCCGACAAGCTCCCTCGCCACGGGGCATGGTCACTTTTGTTTGTGCAGGACTTTCGTTCATGGTGAGTTTCAATCCACAGGCCCTGGCTGCCGCCGTGCATATACGGCTGGTGGGCCTGGGCAAGCATTACCGGGTCGGGCAGCAGAGCGTGCAAGCGCTGCACGACATCAACCTGGACATCCGCCGCGGTGAGGTGTTCGGCATCATCGGTCGCAGCGGCGCTGGCAAATCCTCGCTGCTGCGCTCGCTCAACCGTCTGGAACAACCGAGCAGCGGCCAGGTATTGATCGAGGGTGAGGACATCGTCGGTTTCGATCGTGCACGCCTGGCCGGCTTGCGGCAGCGCACCGGGATGATCTTCCAGCACTTCAACCTGATGGCCTCCCGAACCGTCGGCGACAACGTCGGCCTGCCGCTGCGGCTGGCGGGCATCGGACGTGCCGAGCGCGAGCGCCGAGTCGACGAGCTGTTGCAGCTGGTGGGGCTGCAGGACAAGCGTGATGCGTACCCGGCGCAGCTCTCCGGCGGGCAAAAGCAGCGGGTCGGCATTGCCCGGGCGCTGGTGTTGCAGCCGGATCTGTTGCTGTGTGACGAAGCGACCTCGGCACTTGATCCGCAGAGCAGCCAGGCGATTCTCGCATTGCTGCGCGACATCAATCGGCGCCTGGGGCTGACCATCGTGCTGATCACCCACGAGATGGAGGTGATCCGCGACCTCTGTGACCGCGTGGTGGTCCTGGAGCAAGGCCGGGTGGTCGAGCAAGGCGACGTCTGGCAAGTGTTCGGTGACCCGCAACATGACGTCACCCGTGCCTTGCTTGGCACACTGCAGTCGGCCGGGCATGACGTGCCGTCAGCACAGGCTTCAGCCGCGATACTGCTCGACCTGCACTACACCGGTGCCAGTGGCCACGAACCGGAGTTGTCGGCCATCGCCGCGCTGTTCGGTTGCCGCACGCACCTGGTGCAAGGGGGTATCGAGCGCATCCAGGGCCGTGCGCTGGGGCGACTGCGGGTGCGGGTGGAAGCCGCCAGTGGCGCAGTGGACGCATTGCTGCAACAGGCACGACAGATCGCCGATCGGGTCGAGCGGGTCGGCGCCTGAGTCGGTTTTGGGCGGCGGCACTGCCGGGCAATCATATCGATGGTGTAGTATTATTTACTATGATTAACTTTGAATCGAGTAACGATCAGGAGTAACTCCATCATGGTAACCACCACGAAAACCCGATCTGTCACGGCTCACGTCCCTGAGCAATTGGCCCAAAAAGTCGATTTGATGGCAGAGCGTCTGGAGCGCTCCAAAAACTGGATCGTCAAACAGGCTCTATACGCCTGGATAGACCAGGAAGAAGAGCGTAGTCGCCTGACCCGCGAGGCCCTCGCCGATGTTGACGCTGGCCGCGTGATTGACCACCAGGCTGTTCAGGCCTGGGCGGATAGCCTCAGCACCGACACGCCGTTGCCGGTACCGCGCTGATGGAGTTGAAGTGGACAAGCAAGGCGCTTTCCGACATTACCCGACTGTACGAGCTTCTGGCGTCGGTGAATCAGCCTGCCGCGGCACGAACAGTGCAGCAAATCACGGCGATACCGATCACGCTGCAGAGCAATCCACGTATTGGCGAACGCCTGGAAGAGTTCGAGCCAAGGGATGTGCGCCGAATTCAGATCGGCCATTATGAGCTGCGTTACGAAATAGTGGATTCCACTCTCTATGTGCTGCGCCTGTGGCACACCCGCGAGAATCGGTAGCCAGGTGAAATCACTCGCGATTGCCCGGCCAATCATATCGATAGCTGGATCACCCGATGGTCTGGCGCGTCATCGACGGCACGACGCTTGTTGACCACCAGCTCGCCGATGGCGATCAGGCGCGCCCGGGTCACGTTGCGCGAGAGTCCGAGCAGGCTGGCGGTATGTACCTGATTGTGATGGCAGAACTGATAGGCGGCGCGCAACAAACTGTCCTCGACCTGCTCGTACAGCGCGCCCTGGTGTTCTTCGAATAACCGTTTGAACGCGCGCTGCAGGAGCGCCTGGGCTGACTCTTCAGAGGGACTGGTTTTTTCCGCCGGGCGCTCGATACGCAAATGCGACAGGCGCAGATCCTCCTGCCGCACGAGTCCGTCCCGGCAGATCAGCAAGGTGTGATGGATGACGTTTTCCAGTTCGCGAATGTTGCCGGGCCAGCCATAGTCGGCCAGCTTGCGTTCGGCGTCGGCACTGAGGGCAATCTGTCCGTATCCCAGGCGTTCGCTGTAGGTGCGGATGAAGTGGCGGGCCAGCGGCAGAATGTCGCCGGGGCGGTCACGCAGCGGATGCAAGTGCAGACTGACCACGTTGAGGCGATAGTAGAGGTCTTCGCGGAAATGTCCGGCGTTGATCGCTTTTTCCAACTGCACATTGGTGGCGGCCAACACCCGGACGTTGATCGCAATGCTCTTGCGCGACCCCAGTCGCACCACCTCACGCTCCTGCAGCACACGCAGCAGCTTGACCTGGATGGGCATCGGCAGATCGCCGATTTCGTCGAGGAACAAGGTGCCGCCATTGGCCTCTTCGAACCAGCCCGGCTTGGCGCTGATGGCGCCGGTGAAGGCGCCTTTCTCATGGCCGAACAGTTCGGCCTCGACCAGTGATTCGGAGAAGGCGCCGCAGTTGACCGCCACAAAGGGCCCCTGGCTGCGCCGGCTGAGGTTATGGATATGGCGTGCGACCAACTCCTTGCCGGTGCCGGTTTCACCGATGATCAGGACGCTGGCCTCGCTGGGTGCGACCTGTTGCAAATGGGCGAGCAGGGCCTGCGACTTGGGGTCTTCGAAAACCTGGGCGGTGGCGCGGATCGACGTGGCCAGCGACGGGGATGGGGGCAGAGTCAACAGTTGCATGGGGCTCCCTCGCTTATGAGTAGAAAGTGGGAACAGGGCGGTTCTGGTTCAGCGCCCAGTCACCCAGCTCGTGAATTTTGTAGTCCACCGGGTCATGCAGCGTCTGGGTGCGCAGGTTGCGCCAGTAACGGTCGAACCGCAGCGAGGCGTGAGTCGCGCGCGCCCCGGTGACTTCAAACAAACGGGTGCACAGGTCGAGGCCGGTACGGGTCGCCGTCACCTTGGCGCAGGCGATCGACAGCGCCAGTTGCGCACGCTCCTCGCTACCCAGGTTGTGTCCCTTGCGCCAGGCTTCGTCGAGCTGTGCCGCGGCGCGTTCAACCAGTACGCGTGTGCTTTCCAGGCCCAACCAGAACTCGCCGTAGTGGCGCAGGATGTAGGGGTCTTCGCTGACATGGCGGACCTTGGAGGTGAACCACGGGCGTCCCTCCTTGAGCGTGTAATGACGGGCTTCCTCGAAAGCCCCCTCGGCGATGCCAAGGAAAATGTGGGCAAAGTGCAGTTGGGCGATCAGTGGGCGCAGGCAGGCAAAGGGGGTGCTCAAGGGACCCGGATCAAGCAGCAGCTCCGACTCTTCCACCCGCACCCGCTCGAAGGTTGCGCTGCCGCTGTCGGTCTGGCGCTGGCCCATGTTGTCCCAGTCGCCATGCAGGGTAATGCCGGTACGGCCACTGGGAATGGCGGCGATCAGCAACTTGCCGCCGGCGCTTTCGTCGACCGCTGAAGCAATCAGCATTTCCGAGTCGCTGGCACCGGAGCAGAAACTTTTCTTGCCGGAAAACTCACGCCAGCCATCGAACTTCTTCACCACTGTGCGGGTGTCGAGCGGGTTGAGTGCATTGCCCCAGAACCAGTTGTTGCGGGCGGTCTGTTCAAACCAGGGCTGCCACTGCTCGGGCCGCGAGAACAGTCGCACGGTGGCCAGCATCAGGTGCTGGAAGCCGAAGACGTGGGCGATCGAACTGTCGACCTTGGCAAACTCGCGGACCACGCCGAGCGTCTCGCTCCAGTCGGCCCCCAGGCCACCGAACTGGGTCGGAATGCTCAGGGCCAGCAAGCCGCTGTGACGAAGGGCGTCGCGCTCGGCTTTTGGCGTGCCGCCGTGCTCGTCCCGTTCAGCGGCCGTTTCGGCAAAGGCGGCGGCCAATTTGCGCGCGGTCTGCAAGGGGCTCAGGACGGCAGTCTGTAGTTGGGTGCTCACGCGCAATTCCTCGATTGTTGTGTTGTGCCTGCCAGGCAGGTCGCTAACGTCAGGCTCATGGGGTGTGTGTCCGTGGCAAGACATCGTTGGCGATCATTTCGCCAAAGGGGCCGGTGAGGTTGGTCACGCCCCGACCTGCCAGACTGGCATAGGGTTCGGGCAGCAACGGGAAGACCAGTTCGGCAAAGCGATAGGCTTCTTCGAGATGTGGATAACCGGAAAAAATGAAGCTTTCGATGCCCAGGTCGGCGTATTCCTTGATCCGTGCAGCCACCTGTTGTGGATCGCCGACCAGTGCCGTGCCTGCGCCACCGCGTACCAGACCGACGCCGGCCCACAGGTTGGGGGAGATTTCCAGGTTGTCCCGGCGACCGTCATGCAGCGCGGCCATGCGCCGCTGGCCTTCGGAGTCGAAGCGTGCGAATGAGGTTTGCGCCGCGGCAATGGTCTCGTCGGATATGTGCTCGATCAGTCGGTCGGCGGCCTGCCAGGCTTGGTCTGCGGTCTCGCGCACGATCACATGCAGACGGATACCGAACTTCACGGTCCGCCCATACCGGGCTGCCCGGGCGCGGACATCGGCGATCTTTTGCGCCACCGCAGCCGGCGGCTCACCCCACGTCAGGTAAACATCCAGCTGCTCGGCCGCCAGGTCATGGGCCGCATCCGAAGAACCGCCGAAATACAAGGGCGGGTAGGGCTTCTGAACCGGTGGATAGAGGGCCTTGGCGTTTTCCACCTGGAAGTGCTTGCCATGTAAATCCACGGACTCGCCTTGCAGTACGCGGCGCCAGATCTGCAGGAATTCATCGGTGACTTCGTAACGCTCGGCATGGCTTAAGTGGATGCCATCGCCACGGTTTTCATCCGGATCACCCCCGGTCACCACATTGATCAGCAAGCGTCCGCCGGATAATCGGTCAAGGGTAGCGGCCATGCGTGCCGATACCGTCGGCGAGATGATCCCCGGACGAATCGCCACCAGATAGCGCAGGCGTTCGGTCAGCGGCGTCAGCGCCGATGCGATGACCCAGGAGTCTTCGCAGGAACGCCCGGTAGGAATCAGCACCCCGTAGTAACCCAGGCCATCCGCCGCCTGGGCGATCTGCTTGAGGTAGTTGAGGGTTACCGGGCGCGCGCCCTGGCTGGTGCCAAGGAAGTGGCCGTCACCGTGGGTCGGCAGGAACCAGAAAACATTCATCGACTGGCTCCTCAGGCGCTCTGGCGCAGGCGTTGGTGGGTGTTGAAAAGTGGCAGGGCGCGTTCTACGGCCAGGCCGATGCGCGCCTGCAGCAGGTGGCACTCGATGCGGTAATCGCGGAAGTCGGATTCGCTGGCGTACACACCCAGCGGCAGGGTCAGCGACTGGAAGAAGCTGAACAGTGGCCGTAGCTGATGATCGATCACCAGCGCGTGACGAGGGCTGCCACCCGTAGCGGCGAGCAGCACTGGCGTGTCGATCAGGGCATCCTGGCCGATCAGGTCAAACAGGTGCTTGAGCTGGCCCGGATAGGAACCGCGATAGACCGGCGAAGCGACAATCAGCAGGTCGGCGTTTTCGATGGCTTGCAGTTGTGCCTCGACTGCGGCAGGCAACTCCTTACGGCTGAGGGCGCCGCCCACGTCGCGGGCGAGGTCGGCCAACTCGATGACCCGGCCCACCATATTCAGACGGTTGGCGAACTCGTCGAGAATGGCCTGGCTGAGCACCTGGGTGCGGGAAGGGCGGTAGGCACCACCGGATACAGCGATTACGTTCAAGGGGGCAGTCATGTTCAATTCCTGTGCTGTCGCTCTACAAACAGAGTCGGTGGCAGTGCTCAGCAAGAACCGAACCAGTTTTTATCTCTCTGAAATCAAAGGGATTTATTCGATTTTTTTGGTTGGTGTGTTGCTGTCAGGCAATTTTTGTTGAATCGCTGTTTGCCTGGAAACACTTGCGAGCTGTTCCATTTCGGACAGTTATAGGAGATTGCATATATTCTTCAAAGGAATTAATAATTATTTTAATATTCCTTTATGGTATTTGTAACGCGAAGGGAGAGCGGGGCCTGGAAGATGAATCAGTCGAGCAGTGATACCAGTCGAGGTTCGATGGACTGTGCAGACAGGTCCAGCAGTGCCAGGGTGACCGGCAACTTGAAGCGTCGACGCCCGGCGCTGCCCGGATTCAGGAACAGGCGTTCGCCGCGCCATTCGATGCCTGGTTTATGGGAATGACCGGTGATCACCAGGTCGATACGCTCATCTGGATGGATTGCAAGGTCGGCGATGTCATGTACCAGCAGGACCTTCCAGCCGTTGAGGTCCAGGCGCAGACAGTCGGGCAGCGCGCGCGCCCAGGGCGCGTCCAGGTCGTTGTTGCCACGCACCCCGTGCACCGGTGCAATGGCCGCCAATTGGTCGAGGATGTGCGCGCTGCCGATGTCGCCGGCGTGAATGATGCCATCGCAGCCCAGCAGGGCGGCGATGGCTTCGGGGCGGAGCAGACCGTGGGTGTCGGAGATGACACCGACTTTCATTGCTGGCGGTTCGAGCGGCATTCTGACGGGCCTGTCTGCTGTGCTAACGCTGCTGCCACTAACTTTGCGGAACTAACTTTGCGGAACTACCCGCGCTTCGTTACCGCTGCCCTCGACATAAACGTTCAGGCCTTTTGTCAGCGCCGGATTGATTGGCTGGGTCACCTGAACCAGTACGCCGCTTTGGGTCCGAACGATGATCTGCTGAGCCTCCACGGGCTGATCATACTTTTTCTTTTCGACGTAGTTGCCGCCTACCCCGCCGGCGAGGGCACCGGCAACCATCGCCACATCCCGCCCGGTGCCCTTGCCGACCAGGCTTCCCAAGGCTAAACCGCCAATACCGCCCAATATGGCGCCGACGCCGCTATCGTGATTGGTCTGCATCTGGGTGAGGGAAATCTGCTCGATTTTCCCCGAACGGATCTCCGTCTCGCCAGCGCCTCCGCTCCCGGCGCCGACCGCGGAACAGCCGCCGAGCACCAGCCCAAGAAACGTAACCGACAGCCAGGAAGCGATAGTTTTCATCGTCGAACTCCATTTTCAGGGGAATAGATCATGCAAACGCATCAATTCACGTTAGACGAAAAAGCCTGATGCATTCGGTTCTTTTACCGGGCAAGGTCGGTAGCGGGGCTTGGCAGCGTCCGTCAGGTTCAGTTGCCAGCTTCAACAGACGTCACTTGTCCTGATTCGATGGATAAAGACCGGCAAACCGCGCAATCACGACACCCACGTAAAAAACGCCTGAAAATTCTTCGACCATCACCAGTGAGCGGGCATGGTTGGTCATCGGGATAAAATCACCGTAACCGGTGGTTGTGAGCGTCGTGAAGCTGAAATAAATCAGTTTGAAGAACGTGCCAGGCTGTGTGAAGTCGAGGTGGCCAGGGCCAAATGAATCAGCGATGGATACTTCGACCAAGGCATAAACGAAGGACCAGACGAAGGCCAGCATGATGTAACCCGCAAGCGCGCCATGCAGCTTGTCGGCAGAAATTGGCCCGCGCTTCAGAATATAGCGAAGCACTCCGCTGAACGAGACGGCAAGAGACGCCGTATAAGCTATCCCGGCAAGGTTGAGAATCGCGATACTCTGAGCCCACAACGCCGTCCATTGAAGACCAACCCCAAGCAACGCCAGACCCAGCTTGAGGATGAACCCCCGCCGAGTCTGCCTGGTGACGAAAGCACCCACGAGCAGCACGATTGAAAACAGAATGCCAAGCAACGTACGAGCAAACAGACCTTCCTCAAGAAAGGGAAACAGCAGGATCAATCCCAGCAAGAGCAGCAATAGATAGGTGCAGGGACCTTTCCCTATAAGCATCTGAGCTAAACCCTCGTCGGAGTCGGGTTTATCTTGCGGATCTGTCATATCGGTTTCCCAAAGGGCCAAGTAGTGCTTCGGACCTGACGTCGCACGGTTGAAATCAGACTTGGCTACAGAATAGTCGGCAGTACGATTCAAGTCGTGAATGGGGGTGGAATGCTCTAGTCCGCGCCTTCAGGCAACCCCTGTCGTGAAACTGTAATATTGCAGTCATAGAATTGACATGACTGCTTACATTTACTACAGATGGCCTTTGGCCTTTTCATGGATGAGCAAGCCTTATGCGTCGTGTCGTATTCAATCAAAAAGGCGGCGTTGGAAAATCCAGCATCGCCTGCAATCTTGCCGCTGTGAGTGCAGCCGAAGGGTACCGAACGCTGCTGGTTGATCTCGATCCCCAGGCAAACTCGACTCACTACCTCACCGGGCTGAGCAACGAGCGTATTCCTGCCGGCATCGCCGATTTCTTCAAGCAGACGCTGTCCGGCGGTTTCGAAGGCAGGCGCAATCGGGTGTCCATCACCGAGACCCATTACAACAACCTCCACTTGGTGACGGCGAGTCCGGATCTGGCAGACCTGCAGTCAAGACTCGAGAGCAAGTTCAAGATCAACAAGCTGCGCAAGTTGCTGGTTGAACTGTCCGAGGATTACGAGCGCATCTATATCGATACGCCGCCTTCGCTGAACTTCTATACCTTCAGCGCTTTGGTGGCGGCAGACCGGGTGCTGATTCCATTCGATTGCGACAGCTTTTCTCGCCAGGCGATGTACCGGGTCATCGCTCAAGTGGAGGAATTGCGACTCGATCACAATGAGTCGCTTGAAGTGGAAGGGGTGGTGGTGAACCAGTTCACCGGGCACACCGGTTTTCACCAGAGTCTCGTCAATGAGCTGCTGGCCGAAGGCTTGCCAGTGCTGCCGGTTTATCTAAGCAGTTCCGTCAAGATGCGCGAGTCTCACGAAGTGTCTGTTCCCATCGTGCATCTGGCCCCGCGCCACAGGCTCTCGCTGGAGTACGCGGGCTTGCTGGATGCACTGGAGCGGGCGGCCTGACAGCACGTCAGTGTCTACGCGCTATTACCAGCCGCCTGTGAAAAACCTGTGCCCGGATCAGAAATATTTGAGCCAGCCAATATCACGACGACGAGCCTTCAATGCGGCAAACCAGCGTACAGGTAGAAACAGTGTTGTAGCCAAGAGCGCTGCCGTCAGCCACACCGCCCAAATGCTGTCGAAACCGAAGTAGTTGCCCTGATTCAAACCGAACAACGCCACATGGGTCAGATACAGTATTTTCAGCGCGTAAAGATGGAGCAGGTAGAAGAACATCGGCGCCGCGCCAAATACCGCCAGAGTGCTGATCCACTTGCGCTGCCGAGCCCGCTCAAATCCAGGCAGCAGCAACAGGCCCACCCCTAGCGTCAGCGAGAGGAACAGCAGGGAAGGCGGGTACTTTGTGATGTTGAAGAAACTCATGAGGGTTTGTGTGGTGCTTTCATGGAGCACCCAATGTGCCTCGCCATAACCGTTAACCAGGCGCAGTGCGATGAAACCGGTCAATGCGCTGGCCCCGGCCAGCAAAAGATAACGCTGACGCACGGTGGCCAAGGTTGAGCGTGTGAACCAGGGGCCGATGCAGTAACCCAGGGCGATGACACCGATCCACGGTAGCAGGGGGTAGGAAGTGCGCAGGCGCAAGCTGTCGGAGAAATCGATCCAGCCGCGATCATGCAAGATTGCCCAGGGCAGGTGCATCGCTGAACCGACCGGGAAGTGCAGAGAATCGAGCAGGTTGTGCCCGGCGACGATGACCAGGCCCAGAACACACAAGAGCGGCCGAGGCAGCCAGACCAGTGCAGCGAGGGCCGTCATGCTGAGGCCGATCGCCCAGATCACCTGCAGGTAGATCACATTGGGCGGAAACTGGAATGTCCAGGCGAAATTCACCAGGGTGAACTCCAGCAGAACCAGGAATAGACCACGCTTGAACAGGAACATCGACACGGCTTTCTTGCCCTGGTGCTTTTCGCCGTACAGATAGGCAGACAATCCGGTGAGAAGAACGAACACCGGCGCACATAAATGGGCGAGAGTCCGGCTGAAAAACAGCGCCGGTTCGGTGGTATCGATGACCATCGGGTCGGCTACCTGGCGGTGTAGAAAGAACGTCTCGCGCACGTGATCGAGCAGCATCAACAGGATCACCAATCCCCTGAGGGCATCGATGGATAGCAGGCGTTGGCTTACGCTCGTGGTGGGCGGAATCTGATTGAAGTTTGTCATCGAAAGTCGCAGGCAGGGAGTGGAGAGCTCTGTCAGTAGCCACCGACAGAGCATGCTTGGTTACTGTATAACATAATATAGACCTGCCCCGTGAACGTTCCGGCCATTGATTCGATATAGCCTGAAGCGAGCCTTATATTCCATAAAGAAAGTACAAATGCGTTTTATAGTGCGTTTTAATCTATTCAGCTTTTTTGAATTGATTGGAGCATTTGTCTTTGAAAACTATGGCGCTTTTACCCTTTGGCTTGGCGTTGCTCGCTACCTGCTCAACGGCTTTCGCGGGTGCGACCCTGGATCGCGTGACACAAAAAGGCGAGCTGACCGGCGTCCTCATGGAAAGTTATCCGCCGTTCTCGTTTCTCAATGAGCAGAACCAACTCGACGGGTTTGACGTGGATGTTGCCAAGGCTGTTGCGCAACGCCTCGGGGTCAAACTCAAGTTGGAAACACCGTCCTGGGATGTGATTGCTGCTGGCCGCTGGAGCGGGCGCTATGACATCTGCGTCTGCTCGATGACCCCGAGCAAGGCTCGGGCCGAGGTGTTTGATTTTCCGGTCGAGTATTACCAGTCGCCGGCAGTGATCGTGGTGAATGCCAAGGACAAAGACATCACGGCGGGCAAAGACTTGTCCGGCAAAAAAGTCGGTGTGATCAGCGCGTCGACTTACGAAGCCTACTTGAACAAGGATCTGGTGATCGAGGGCGCCGAGGACAAGCCGTTGAACTATCCATTCAATAATGTCCAGGTGGCCCCTTATGACAATGAAACGGTGGCCTTCCAGGACCTGGCGCTGGGCACAGGCGTTCGTCTGGATGCCATGGTCACCAACCTCATCACCGCTCGCGAGCGGATTGTCCAGGATCCGCGCTTCAAGATAGCCGGCGATACGCTGTATGCCGAACCGAACGTCGTGGCCATTGAAAAGGGCGACCCGCAATGGAATGCCAAAGTCACCGAGGTCATTACTCAACTCAAGACTGACGGTACGCTGAGCAAGATTTCGCAGAAGTGGATCGGTGCCGACATCAGCCAATGACAGCCCTCAACCCACACCCGGCCAAGGCCACTGCCGCCCCTGTAATCGAGACGCGCCGCTTTAGCCAATTGTTTGGATTTCGCACTCGCCTGTATTTGACGTGGGCGGCGTTGTCTGGAATGTGCGTCCTGTTCTTCATGAGCTTCGATTTGAAGTTTTCGATCATCCTGGAGAAATGGCCCAATCTGGTCGGCCTGCACCTTGGGCCAAACGGTTTCCTGCAAGGCGCCGCGCTGACGTTGTTCCTATGTTTCTGTTCGATCTGGCTTTCATTGCTCCTTGGTTTTGTGACGGCGCTGGCGCGCCTGTCACGCAGCGCAGTGGCATTCGGCATTGCCAGTTTCTATGCGTCTTTTTTTCGCGGTACACCGCTGCTGATCCAGATCCTGCTGATCTATCTGGGCTTGCCGCAGTTGGGCGTTGTACCCGGGGCAATCAGCGCGGGGATCATTGCGCTTTCGCTTAACTATGGTGCCTATCTGAGCGAGATCTTTCGCGCCGGCATCCTGGCGGTAGCACCCGGGCAGCGCGAAGCGGCGAAGGCGCTGGGTCTTGGGCCGAAGGCGACCTTTGTGCACATCATCTTGCCGCAAGCCATGCGCACGATCATTCCGCCGACAACCAGCCAGTTCATTTCAATGCTCAAGGACTCATCGCTGATTTCGGTGATGGGGGTGTGGGAGGTCATGTTTCTGGCGCAGTCCTATGGCCGCTCTTCCTATCGCTACATCGAAATGCTCACCACCGCAGCGGTCATCTATTGGTTGCTGTCCATCGGGCTGGAATTGATACAGCACCGCCTTGAGCGCCACTACGGCAAAGGTTTCAAGAATCAGCGGTGAACCGCCGCGTTTAATGACTTTATCTATAGGAACCACGATGTCCGATCCAAAACCTCTTTTGTTTGCGCTCTATGAGCAAGCCAGTGTGGGCTGTGGCGGCGCGCCAAGCCTTTGGACCCATCCCGCTGACGAACGACTGGCGATCAATTCTCTGGGCTATTGGTCGAACCTGGCGCGCATTGCCGATCAGGCTCACCTCGACATGCTGTTTTTTGGTGATGTGCTGGGCTTCTACGATGTATTTGGTGGCAACGCCGATGCGGCGATGAAGTGGGCGGTGGAAGCCCCGGCGAACGATCCGCTGATGATCATTCCGGCATTGGCCGCCGCTACGGAAAACCTGGCCTTTGGCGTTACCGTGACCACCAGCTACGAACATCCCTTCACCCATGCCCGTCGCTTCAGCACGCTGGATCACCTCACCAACGGCCGGGTCGGCTGGAACATCGTCACCTCATACCTGTCCAGCGCCGCCCGGAACTTCGGCCTGGAGCAGATGATCAAGCACGATGACCGCTATGAACGTGCCGAAGAGTTTCTTGATGTGGTCTACAAACTCTGGGAGGGCAGTTGGGCCGACGACGCCGTGGTCGCGGACAAGGCGCGCCAGCTCTACGCTCGGGGCGAGCGTGTGCGGCCGATCAATCATGTGGGTGAGCATTACCGGGTGGCCGGGCCGCATTTGACGTCCCCGTCGCCACAACGGACGCCTTTGTTGATTCAGGCGGGCTGGTCGGGGCGCGGTCGTGAGTTCGCCGCCAAGCACGCCGAATTGATCTTCATTGCCAAGTCCAACCCGCAGGAAATTCGCCAGGGGCTCGAGGAAATCTGGGCCAAGGCCCAAGCACGTGGCCGTCAGCGTGATGATGTGAAGTCCCTGACAGTGCTGCGTATCGTCACCGCGAAAACCGAGATTGAGGCTCAGCGCAAATACGACGAACTGCAAAGCAACTATCACTTGCAGGCGCAACTGGTCAGTTACGCGGGCGACACCGGCATTGATATCGGCCGCTATGCCGACAGTGAGGCGCTTTCCACCCACACCGAGGGCATGACCTCCTATGTGATGCATCCCGATGGCAGTGGCAAACCGTTGACGGCAGGCGACGTCAAACAGCGTTTTGCCAACGTCACCCGAGGCAGTGATCTTATTCTCGTGGGCACCCCTCAACAGGTGGCCGAGCGCATTGAGGAACACGCCAGAATTTCCGGTACCAGCGGTTACATGATCAATCCGCTGATCAGCCCGGGCAGCCTTGAGGATTTCGTAGAACTGGTGATCCCTGAATTGCAGAAACGCGGGCTCTACCGCACCCAACCGCAAAGCGGTACCTTTCGCTCGCGGTTACGGGGTGACGGTTCGAACCATTTGCCGGCGTCGGCTTATGGCGCTTCGTTCCGTTTCAATGAAGGTTTGTAGTGGTCAGACCTGGAGGTCACTTGTAGGCGCTGGCTTGCCCGCGACTGGCGTTAACGATAACGCGTTTGAACCGGGTAAACGCGGTCCCCTGTAGGAGCTGGCCTGCCAGCGATGGTCGTTAACGATAACGCGGGTGAACTGGATGAACGCGGCGTACTTGAATCCATCGCCAGCAGGCTGGCTCCTACAGTGAAACCCTGGGCGATTCACTGCTCAGGAAACCAGCGCTGGTGAAGCTTCTTGAGCACACCGTTGGCCTCGATGCGTCGATAGCCTTCGTCATACACTTCCAGTGCTCGCAATCCGTCTGGATGGGACAGGCTAAAACCTATCGTCGAGTTCACCAGTCCGCAATTGAAGGCGAAGCGCACGGTATCTTCTGTCCCTGACTGCTGAGCCTTTCGGTTTCTGACCTCGAGGTCGTTGCTCATGATCACGGCTGCCTGAAAGCGCCGAGCAGCGAGTTTCTGGAGGCTCGTCAAGTCTGAGAGGGAATTCTCGAACACGACCCCCGAGGCCTGGAGTGCCATGACCTGGGTTGAGTATTCGTAATCTCTGGTGATGCCGACAACGGTGCCGGGCGGCAAAATACATTGACCGTCCGGGGGCTTCGGCAAGGGGGTCTTGATGGATTCAAAAACATCGTTACTGACGTTGAATATCGGTCGCGCCGCCAGTTTGATCCTGCCCTGGAATTCGGGTTGCCAGCTCATGTTGAAGCACGCGGCGACCTGGCCGTTGAGCACCATGTACTTGCAGCGTGAATACGGGACTACTTTTAACCTGGCCTCCACGGCCATCTCTTTGAAGGCGGCGAGGACCACGTCGTTGGCGTAACCTGTACCGTCGCTGTTTGACCAGGGGGCGGCGGCATCTTCTACCATGATTGTCAGCGTTTCATGCGTCTGCTGTGCGGCGTTGGCACTCGCTGCCAGCAATTGGAGGAGACACGCCAGAAGGGGCGGAGCAAGATATGGCCACATTCTGCGATAAGTCCTTTTATAACCCTGGAGGCTTCATTGAGTGCTTCATTCCAGCGCTGGCGGTCAGGTATTCAAGTGTCGGCATGCTGTCCGGTTTCTGTTCGTCCTCGCTGATTATAACAAGCCCGTAGTGGTCGACCCGACGGATGTCGGCCTATGCCGTTGTTTGACGACTGCCCGGATCAAAAAGGACTGCACATGACCCAGTATCTTGCCTTGCTTTTTTTCGGCGCCACAGGATTTGCCCAGGCGCAAACCCAATGCTCTGACGCCTGGTACCAGGCGATCGACAAGAGACTGCAAACGGCCGATGCGCAAGGGCACGGGCCGGATGTTGGCTCCGACGAATGGAAATCGGTGATCGAATTCAAAGCGGGGGTTCGCGGTGGGGCAAACGTCCCTGAACGCAGCTCCGAAAAGTGGTGCGTGTACATTGATCAGCAGACCAAGGCGATGCAGGTGACCGGGAGCGACACCGGAAAACCCCAGACGGTCAATGTGACGCCTGGCCCTTCTTATGATTGCGCCAAGGTGGAGCCCGGTGGTATCGAGGCGATGATCTGTGAGGACAAGGACTTGTCCGCACTCGATCGCAAGCTGTCGCAGGTTTATGCCAGTGCAAGTATCAAGGCCGGTAACGAGCATCCTCCCACGTTGAAAGCAGAGCAACGTGGATGGATCAAGGGGCGCGATGACTGCTGGAAGAGCGATGACGCGGGTACCTGCGTACGCATGGAATACCAGCGCCGCATCGCCGAGTTGCAGGCACGGTACCGACTGGTATCGGGCACAGGGCCGGTTTACTACGAGTGCGACGGCAACCCGGCTAACGAGGTTACGGCCATGTTCTTCAACACCGATCCGCCGACATTGATCGCCGAGCGTGGCGATAGCGTATCGCTGATGTATCAGCAGCCAGGCGGCAGTGGCATTAAATACCTTGGGCGCAATGAGACTCTTTGGGAGCATCAGGCCGAGACGACAATCACGTGGGGATACGGTGCGCCCGAGTCGCACTGCAAAAGAAAACCTTGAAACGGCGCGCTTGATCAAAGCGCGCAATCAAACTCTGAAGTCAACGCCTTCACCCGCTAGACCACTGCGCCAAACACGTGCCCCACCAGTGCCGTAATCCCCATGGCCAGGGCCCCCCAGAATGTTACCCGCCAGGCGCCGGTCATGACGTTGGCCCCGCCAGCCTTGGCGGCAATGGCGCCCAATGTCCCGAGAAACACTAATGACATGGCCGATATCCAGGGCCCGACGCTGTGCGCCGGGGCGAAAAAAGTCACGGCCAGAGGCAACGCGGCGCCCACCACGAAACTGGCGGCGGAGGCCAGGGCAGCCTGCAAGGGTTTGGCGGTGAGGGTGGCGCTGATGCCCAACTCGTCCCGGGCATGAGAGCCCAGTGCGTCATGGGCCATCAATTGATCGGCTACCTGATGCGCCAGTTCAGGTGATACGCCGCGATGCATGTAGATGTTGGCGAGTTCGATGTGCTCGGCTTTCGGGTCGCTCGCCAGTTCTGCCCGTTCCCGGGACAGATCGGCCCGCTCGGTATCGGCCTGGGAGTGCACGGAAATGTACTCGCCAGCGGCCATGGACATGGCACCGGCCATCAGCCCTGCCATACCGGTAACCAGCAACGTGGCGTGGCTGGCGTTGGCGGCCGCGACGCCGATCAGCAGGCTGGCGGTAGAGACAATCCCGTCGTTGGCCCCAAGGACGGCAGCGCGCAGCCAGCCGATACGATCGCTTCGGTGTGCCTCGGTGTGCCTGTGCATGAATTTCATTGTTTAACGGGACTCACTGTCATTAGGCGGTTCACAACGGACGGGTTCGGAGCGGGCCGGCACTCGGCGTCAGCGCGTTTCAATCTGCGCCTGCAACCGGCCGCCGACAATGGATATTTCCTTGAACCGTGCACCCTCGCGCAGCACGAACAGCGCGTCCATCCCACGTTCTTGAGCCAGACGTGGGCCCTCGGTTTCGCCCAGCACCATCAACGCCGTGGCCCAGGCATCGGCAAGCATGCACGAGGCTGCCACCACGGTGACGGCGGCGAGCGAGTTGCACAGCGGAGTGCCAGTGGCCGGGTTCATGGTATGAGCATAGGACTGACCGGCCACATCAATCCAGTGTCGATAGTCCCCGGAGGTGGCGATTGCGGCATCGCCAAGCTCCATCACGCCCATGACTTCACGCACGCCCCGGTTGGGCTTTTCCAGGGCCACGGCCCAGCACTGGCCGTCAGGTTTGACGCCCCGGGCGCGCATCTCGCCATCGATGCCGACCAGGTAACGGTCGATGCCCAAACCGTCCAGGCAGCGGGCCAGTTCATCCACGCCAAAACCTTTGGCGATGCCACTCAAATCAAGGTTCAACGGCGCGCGCTTGCGCGCCTGATTGCGTTGGGGCTCAACCACCAACGCGGCGCTGGCTGACAGTCGGGGACGCGGCGCAATCGAGCCGATCGCCTGCTCCGTGACCCTTTGCCCCCCGGGGCCGAACCCCCAGGCGTTAACCAGGTCGCCGACAGCAATGTCGAAAGCGCCGCCGGATTGCTGACTGACGCGCAGTGCTGCCGACAGTACCGTGGCCAGTTCCTTGGGCACGGGCACCCATTCCTGCTCGGGGGCGGCATTGAGGCGGTTGAGGTCCGAGTCGGGTTTCCAGGTGGACATTTGCTGGTCCACCCGGGTTACGGCACGCGCCAGGCGATGGCCAATTTCGTCGGTATCGATCCCGGTTTCGGCATAAAACAGGGCGGTGTAGCGGGTGCCCATGGTTTCGCCGTTCAGGCTGTAGCGTTGCAACTCAGTAGACGTCTTCACGGTAGCGTCCTTGTGCCTTGAGGGTCAGCACACTCAGGTTCAGAGGCGCCAACACTTCATCGAGGGCCTGCATCACGCCCTTGGCCATTTCGCGACTGCCACAAACCAGCACCTGGGCACCTTTTTCAATCAACCGGCGCAAGGCCAGGGCATCGCCGATCAGTCGGTCTTGCACGTAGCAACGGTCCTGAACCTGAGAGAAGGCCGCGCGCAGTGCCGTCAGGCGTCGGTCCGACAAGTATTGGTTGAGCTCCGGTTCATAGAGAAAGTCCGAGGCCGGGTTGCGCCCGCCCCAATACAGGTGCATTGGGTGTCGGGCTTTGTTGTTGCGAATAAACCCGGCCAGAGGACCAATGCCGGTGCCGGCGCCGATCAGGATTACCGGGTGCGTGCCCGATGCCGGCCGAAATTGCGGGTTGGGCTGGATGAAAGCTTCGATATGCGCGCCGATGGTCAGGCCATGAAGGAATTCCGAGCACATGCCACCGTTGTGTTTACGCACACAGATCTCCAGCACACCGTCCTGGGAACCGCTGGCCAGCGAGTAGAAACGCGGGATCGGGCTGCCCGGGGGCAGAATTCCGACCAGGTCACCGACCAGAAAGCCCGGCAGCTCGCCGCAGGCTTGGAAGCGCAGTACGTGGGTCGGCGCATTCACCTGTTCGCCATAGGCAATCCGCTCTGTCAGCTGCAATTGATGCTTGCGCGGCGGCTGCGGGGTGTGAACCAGCACCAGATCCTGCCCCAACACTTCGCCCAGCGCGTGGCCCCAGCGCGCAAATTCCTGAGGTGACTGGCGGTTGACGGTTTCCAGCCCCAGCAAGGGCGAACCACCGGCCTGCAACATCGCGTCCTGCACCTGATGGGCATACTGGCAGAACTGCGCGAACTGGCGGTCGCCCATGCCCAGCACTGCATAGGGCAGGCCAGGCTTGAGGCCGGTTTTGGCCAGCCGCGCCAGGAACCGCGAAGCCGAGGCCGGTGCATCGCCGTCACCGTGGGTCGCGGTGAGGATGAACACCCGTTGGGCATCGCAGTAATCGCCGCTCCATTCATTCATCGCCGCGCTGTGCACCTGGTGGCCACTCTGGTGCAAGGCGTCGTGCAGGGTTTTGGCAAAACCCCAGGTGCTGTTGTTTTCGCTGCCCACCAGAATCACGCTGTCGGCGCAGTGGGCCGGGCTGTTGTGGCGCAGGTTCGGGCCAGCCTTGCGGCGTCGCCACCACAACAGAATGCCGGTCACGCTCATCAACGGTACGCAGAGGGCGCAGAGCCCGAGCGGCAGGCCCAGCCACCACAGACCTTCGCCGGTGTGCAGCTGATAGATCAATTGGTAGAGGTTGTGCATCGAGTCGTGAGCTTGATAGGACAGCAAGGCGCCGCTGGCCTGATCCACGTAGCCGTCGCCCTGCACCGTGCGCAGGGAAAACACGTCCCTCGGGTTGCCGGGACTCGGGAAGACCAGTTCGCGCAAGTCATTCAGGTCGGTGGCTTGCAAGGCTTGCAGGTTCGCCACCGGCAAGGCCGGGCCGGCGCTGACATGGGCGGGGAAGGCCGGTTCACTTTGACTGCCGTCGGCGATAAAACCAAAAGTGGTGGCGGACATGTAGAGCCCGCTCAATGCCGACAGCAGCAGCCCGAGCAGTGCCAGTCGCCCGACTTCAGCATGCCAGCGCTGACTGAAGGTGCCCCGCAGTGGCTGCAGCAGGTTGCGCCAGCCGCCCAGGCGCCGGGCCAGCAATAGCGCACCGGACACCGACAGCATCAGCATGAACAGGGCACCGACACCTGACACGCCATGGCCCGGCGTGCCAAGGAACAGCGAGCGGTGCAGGTCTTTCACCCAACGTGAGAACGCGGATGGCTCGTAAGCGACGAGGCCTTCGCCGGTCAGTGGGTCGACCTTTTCCGCACCGGCCTGGCCGTTCTGGTTGTAGTAAACGATCAGCGTGCCGGACGCCGTGCGCTGAATCTGCTCCACGCCCGGAAAGTGGCTGGCAACGCGCCCGGCCAGTTGGCCGACGTTGAGTTGGCCGGCAGGCGAGGGCGTGCTGTGCAGGCGTTCCAGGGCCGGGTCGACAGACAGGATCGCGCCGCTGATGGCCAACAGCATGACCAACAGGGCGGCGATCAGGCCAGGCAGGGAATGGAACTGACGAAGCATGTTCAGCCTCCAGAATTGGCGGGTGCTACAGATCGTAAGTAAAGGAGTCGACGTAGGTACTACCGGTTGCCGGCTTGCCTGCGCCCTTGGACGTCAGGGGCACGCTGACATCGGCGCGGGCGTCACGTTTGTCCTCGACGGCGCTGTCGATACGGATCTGATACCCGGCATCAATCAGGGTGTCTGCCAGTTCGACGCTGACTTTGAGCGTGCGCCCACTGCCGACACTGGCGCCGCTGACGCCGTCAAACTCGCTCGGGTTCATCCCGCTGCCACGAACCCAGTCGCCCAGGTGTTTGTAATATTTGGCCTTCTTGCCGGCCACCCAGAGGGTTTTCTGGTATTGGCCATTGGCGTCGGTGACGTAGATCGCCAGATAGGCATCATTGCCGCCGTAGTCCTTGAGCTGTGTGGTCAAGGTCACCTCACGGGCCTGGGCCAGTCCCGGCAGGGCAATGGCCCCTGCGAGGCAAGTTGCTGTGATGATCTTTTTCATGGCGGTGTCCTTTTGATCGTTAGGTCGAGAGCCTGGACTTGCTTGCTGACAGCAACCTGAAGCGCAGGAAAAACTCATCGACAGGCGAGGTGTCATTCGGTGAGCGGGCTACCGAGGTAATCCCCGGCATCGCCGTCGTCGCGGAAATGGATCTCGAGTGTGTGCAGGCGCAGCGATGCCGGTGAATAGCTGGCTTCGATGGCATTGCCTTTGCGGTCCAACCCCTTGAGCTCGTAACAACCGTCGTCGACCTTGATGCGCTGCACGCTCCAGCCATACTGTCGCTCTAACTGCTGACGCAAGGTTTCGCGCGGTTGCCAGTCGCTCACCGGGTCGCTGCAGTCGTCATCGGCCAGGGCGTAACCGCTGAGCAGCAGGCTCAACAGCGTGGCTTTGGCAATAAAAACTGATTTCATGATCTGTCTCCCGTCGAGGTCGGCGTCTGTGGCATACCCTAAGGTGCATTCCTGACAACCAGCTGAATCTTCAGATTCACGTCAGGTAAGGCGATTAAGGTGCTGCACGACAACCATCACAGGAGGGGCCAGATGCGGGTTTTATTGGTCGAGGACGCACCGGGATTGGGGGAGGCGGTGCGCGAGCAGATCGCCGATGACGGTCACGCGGTCGATTGGGTGCAGCGCCTGGACCATGCGCGCAACAGCGTACGCACCACGCCTTACGACCTGATCCTGCTGGATCTGATGCTCCCGGACGGTCGCGGGCTGGATTTTTTGCGTCAGCAACGCTCGGCAGGGGACGTGACCCCGGTGATTATCCTGACTGCCCAGGATCAGATTTCCGATCGTATCGCTGGCCTCAACGCCGGTGCCGACGACTACCTGGTCAAACCGTTCGACCTGTTTGAGCTCTCGGCCCGTGTGGCGGCGGTGGCCCGGCGTTACAGCGGCAATCCCAATCCACAGATCAAGCTCGGTGATCTGCAGGTCGACATGAGTGCACGCACAGTGCAGCGGGCTGGGGCGACGGTGGACCTCACCGCGCGCGAATGGGCGCTGTTCGAGGCATTTGTGCAGCGCCCCAGCGCGCTGCTGTCCAAGTCGCAGCTGGAAGAGCGGCTATATGCCTTCGGCGCCGAAATCGAGAGCAATACCATCGAAGTCTATATCAGCCGTCTGCGTAAAAAGCTCGGGCGCGACCTGATAGAAACCGTGCGGGGCATGGGCTACCGGTTGGTGTGCGCATGAAGCCGTCGTCAAGCCTGCAAAAACGTCTCGGCCTGGGATTGACCTTGGGCACGACCTTACTGTGGCTGGCGGCAACCGTCGGTGCCTGGCTGGTGGTGCAACATGAATTGAACGAGGCGTTCGACAGTGCGCTGGAGGAGACCGCACAGCGCATCCTGCCCCTGGCCGTGCTGGAAATCAGCAATCGGGAAAATCCCCGTGAGGCACAGCATGTCGCCACCCTGAAAATGCACAAGGAATACCTGACGTATCTGGTGCGCGATGCCAAGGGCCAAATCCTGATGCAGTCCCACGACGCCAACCCGAAGATCTTCAACCAACAACCGGCCGAAGGCTTTTCAACCACTAAAAAATACCGCCTGTATGCCGCCAGTGCGCTGCGTCAAACGGTGTTTATCGAAATTGCCGAACCGCTTGAGCATCGCCGTGAAGCGGCACGCGAAGCGTTGCTTGCCTTGTTGTTGCCGTTATTGGCGTTGATTCCCATCAGCCTGTTTGGCACCTGGATGTTTGTGCGCATCAGCCTGCGCAGTGTATTGGCCTATCGTCGTGCAGTGGAGGCTCGGGGCGTGGGGGATCTGTCGCCGATCCAGGTGGCCCGCCTGCCGGCCGAAATCAATCCGTTGGCCGAAGCGGTCAACCACCTGCTGGAGCGTTTGCGCAAGGCCTTGGAGACCGAGCGCAGCTTTACTGCCAACAGCGCCCATGAACTGCGCACACCACTGGCCGCGACCCTGGCGCAGATCCAGCGTTTGCGTCACGAAGCGCCCGAAGGCCCGTTGCGGTTACGCGCAGCTAAAATTGAAAACGCGTTGCGCGAACTCACGCGGCTCTCGGAAAAACTCATGCAACTGGCCAAGGCCGAGGGGGGTGGGCTGTTGTCCGAAAGGCCCCAGGACCTCATTCCGTTGTTGGCGCATGTGGTCGATGAGTGGAACCACAGCGGTGGGCACCGAATCTTGTTGCACCTGCCAACCCAGGCGAGCCTGTACTCGACGATTGATCCGGACGCTTTTGCCATCCTGTTGCGCAACCTGATCGAGAATGCGCTCAAGTATGGCACCGCGGATCAACCGGTCGAAGTCAGCCTCACCGACCAGGCGCTGCTGCGGGTGGTCAATGGTGGCCCGCCGGTGCCTGAGCCTGTGTTGCAGAGGCTCACCGAGCGATTTGTGCGGGGAAACAGTGAAATCAGCGGGTCAGGGCTGGGGTTGGCGATTGCCAAAACCATAGTGCAGGGGGTCAGCGCGAGAATGAAATTGATCTCACCTGCAACAGGTCGACGGGACGGATTCGAAGTGTGCGTCTGGTTACCGCTTGCATCGACTATTGAATGGTGAGGAAGTGATTAACCCTGTGCTTTCCTGAGCCCTTTCAAGCGCACATTCGCCCGTTGCACAGCGGCTATTTTTTCAGGCCGCTTCATGCGTTTCCACTTTCTGATGTCTTCCTTGCTTCGCCCGCAACTGACACACAGATCACCACTGAGCTGGCAAACGGCAATGCAGGGGTTTTCGATTTCCTTAGCCATTGTCAGTCACCTTTGGCCACCCGTGATTGAGCCAGGCGACGTTTCCAGTCGCCGTCATGAGTGCGTTGGCACTCTTGCTCAGAGTCGAACAGGACATTGCGGTCCGAAGGGGTCAGGTCGATGTTGGCCTCACTCAACGCAATGGCCGTCAACTCAAGGATGCGCGCCTTCGCGTCAACCTGGGCGAGCTGCCTGTCCGCCAGGGTTTCGAACACCCAGATGACCTTCAGGGTTTCAGCCAACGCATTCAGGTCAGCGGTGTGGGTGAGCCAGGCAAAACCTTTGATTTCACCTTTTGCGGTTTCGCACGCTTCGGTGAGCGTGGTGATCAACCGGCGTTCGATCCGCGCCAGTTCACGTTTGCCTGGTGGCATCAGGGGTTCCTTTGGAGACAAGAGTTGGGAGGTGCGGGATCAGGCCGGTCGAAACTCGACCGTCAGGTGGCTGACCTCGTGCACCGGCTTGAGACGTTCACGAATGCTGTCGGCGCTCGCCGTGGCTTCGCCAAGGACGCTGACGATGGCCGCATGGGCTTGCGGCCCGACTCGCCAGACATGCAAGTCCGTGATGGTGGCATCCCCCGGTTTCTCGACCAGTGCGCGGATTTCCCCGGCAACGTGCGCATCGGTCTGATCGAGCAGCACACCTGCGGTTGTCCCCATCAAGGTCCAGGCCCAACGCGCGATGACGATGGCGCCGACGATGCCCATCACCGGGTCCAGCCATACCCAGCCCAGATATCGGCCAGCGAGCAGTGCAACAATGGCCAGAACCGAAGTCAGCGCGTCTGCGATGACGTGGACGTAGGCGGATTTCAGGTTGTTGTCGTTGCTGTGATGGGCATGGGGATGGCCGTGATCATCATGATCGTGCCCATGACTGTGATCGTAGCCCAGCAGCAGGGCACTGACGACGTTGACGATCAAGCCGGCAATCGCGATGAGCGTCGCGGTGCCGAACTGAACCTCCGTTGGCTGCAAGAGGCGCATGACAGACTCAACGCCGATGCCCAGGGCGACCATGCCGAGGATCAGCGCCGAGGCGAACCCGCCCAGGTCTCCAACCTTTCCGGTACCGAAACTGTAGCGCTGGCTGTAGGCATGGCGCTTTGCGTATCCGTAAGCGGCCGCCGCGATGCCCAATGCACCGGCATGGGTTGCCATGTGAAAACCATCGGCCAGTAGCGCCATCGAGCCCGTGATGTACCCGGCGGTGATCTCGCCAACCATCATCACAAGGGTCAATGCCACAACCCAAAGCGTGCGCCTGGCATTCTCGTCGTGCGCCGGGCCAAGGAACACGTGGTCGTGCCTGTAGTTGATGTGGGGGCTGCTCATGATGTCTACCTGGATGCGTTCACTTGGAGTAACGGCGAATGGCTTCAAGCAACTCTTCGACGCCCTTGTTGCGCTCTGCTTCGCTCAGGGCAGGGTTCGCGACATGTTCACGCGCGTGGTCCTCGATGATTTCTTCCATCAAGCCGTTGATGGCGCCGCGAGTGGCGGCCACAAGGTGCAGTGTCCTGGCGCAATCGAGATCCGACTCCAATGCGCGTTCAACGGCCTGGATCTGTCCGGCGATACGTTTTACACGCTTGAGAAGATCGTCTTTGTTTGCTGCGATATGGCCCATTGGATGGATACCCCCTCTACCTATGCTTTGCGCATGATAGGCATACCCCCTATACCTATGCACTATTTTTTCTGCGCGAGCTCTTCGGCCATGTGCATTAACAGTACTTCCAATACCCCAGCCACGCATCGACTCGCAAACGCTTACGAGATTGATCCATCAACGAACGGGTCGAGGGCGAATTCACCATCACCCTCGATGCCTATGAAGGCCTGGCACTGCGTATCGCGAGCAGTTCGCCGATGATCTAGGCGCTGGTGTTGTTGACGACGGACTGTTTTACGCGCTTGTCGATTTTTGGCGCTCTCATCAGCAGTGGGCCCAATGTTGCAAGCAGGCCCAGCATGATCAACGGGAAAAACATCAGCGAATCCAGACCGAAATGGCTGACGATCACAGTGATGGCGGCGGGTCCCACGAGCATGCCCGAGAAGCCAATGCAATTGACGATGCCGATGTTGCGGCCTGCATGTTGCGGGTCCCGGCGTCCGGCGGCGGAAATCATCAGTGGCGCGATGCACGAAAGTCCGAGGCCGAACAGAGCGAAGCCGAGGATGCCGGTAACGGCCGTGCCGCCGACGATGGTGAGGGTCATGCCGAGGACACAGACCGTCCCGCATGCGAAAACCACTTGAGCGTTACCAAAGGTCGCCGCCAGACGGTCGCCGAACAGGCGCCCGATGAAAGCCGCACCGACGAATATCGACACCGCCATGCCCGCGGTGGAAGTCGATGTTGAGAACTCGCGGCGAATGTACTCCTGGCCCCAGTCGGCAATCGCGTTTTCACCCATCATGCTGCCCAGCAGCAGAGCGCCGAGTGCAATCATCACCAGTAGCGTTCTGGTCGATGGACCCTTGCCGATTTCATCAGCGGACTGAGCGTCTGTTTGCCAGGCGCCGGATGATGCGTCGGGAACGTCATGCTTGCCCAGCAGCCACCGGCTGAAAATACAGCCGACAATCAGCATGGCGATGCCCAGCACGGTAAATGGCACTTTTACGCTGTCGGTGTAGAAACCCGTCAGCCAACTGCACGCCATCCCGAGCAGAAAACCACCCAGCGAATAGAACGCATGGAAGCCGGACATGATCGAGCGCTGGTAAAACCGCTCAACTTGAACGCCATGGGCATTCAACGCGGTATCCAAGGCGCCGCGCAGCAAGCCCAGTACAACGCCAAAACACATCGCAAACCAGAAACCGCTGACGAAACCCAGCGGGATAATGGACAGGGGGTAGGCGAGGGCGCACACGGTGATTACCGGTTTAGCACCGAAGGTGTCCAGCAGGCGGCCTACCAGCAGCGCTCCCGCCGCTGAGCCGACGCCGACCCCGAGTGCGATCAGGCCGAAGTTCGCATCACCCAGTTCACCGGTAAAGCCCAGTTGCGTCCTGAAGACACTCACCCCGGTCGACCAGATGTACATCATGGCGCCGATCATCATGAATCCGAGGAGCGTCGCGATACGCGCCTTGCGGATGCGATAGGGGATCGGTGTTTTTTGAACGTTATTCATCACGCTGCATTGTCCCTGTTGTTTTTGTTGGGTGTTCATGCGAAAGCTGAGTAAGGCAAGAGTTATACGTATAACTCCGTTCAAAAATAACATTGGTGGCAAGATCGATGTCAACTTTTTCGTGGCTATTCTCAATTCAGGCGACGTATAGCATGTAGTTATGTGTGACGAGGCTGTTGGTTTTGAACGGATCCTGTGGCCGAACGGGTTATTATGAGTTATACGTATAACTCGAATTGATCCAAGCACAGGGGTTTCCGTGTCATCTCAGGAATTGCTACTGCCGTGCGCTACACCTCATATGCTGGCCTATCGATCGACGTTCCTGTTGTCGGGGTTATGCATGGGCGCCTGGGCTCCGTTGGTACCTTATGCCCGCACGAGAGCGGGGATCGACGACGCGGCCCTGGGGCTGTTGTTACTGTGCCTTGGCTTGGGTTCGCTGGTGATGATGCCGCTGGCGGGGATTCTCAATGCGCGCAGGGGGTGTCGTTTTACGATGCACGTGGGTATTGCGCTGGTGTTGCTGACCTTGCCCTTGTTGGCGACGACTCATTCCTTTGCCGGTTTGATGTTCGCCCTGACCGTTTTCGGGGCAGGCTGCGGGTCGGTCGACGTGACGATGAACGTTCAGGGCGTGATGGTGGAACGCGCGACGGGACGCTCACTGATGTCCGGCTTCCATGGGCTGTTCAGCCTCGGCGCAATTGTCAGTGCTGCCGGTATCACCGCCTTGTTGTGGCTGGGCGCCACGCCGTTGATGGCAAGCAGTGCGGTCATGGCGTCCCTGGTTGCCTTCGTCCTGACGCATGGCCGACAGTTGCTGGGGCGCAGCGGTGACGAAGGCAGCCCGATATTTGTCAGGCCTACCCGAAAGGTTTTACTGCTGGGTATGCTTTGTCTGTTCGCCTTCCTTGCGGAGGGCGCGATTCTCGACTGGAGCGCGGTGTTCCTGGCTGACGAGCGAGGCGTCCAGCATTCCCTGGCGGGGCTGGGTTACGCAGTGTTTGCGGTGATGATGGCGCTGGGCCGATTGAACGGTGACCGGATACTGCTGAAACTGGGGCCACGGGTGGTGCTCATTGGCGGCGGGCTCGTGGTCATGTTGGGATTCGCGATGGTGGTGTTGGCGAATGACTGGCTGTTGAACCTCGTGGGGTTTGCGGTGATTGGCACAGGTCTGGCCAACATCGCTCCGGTTTACCTGTCGCTGGCAGGTGCCCAAAAGACGATGCCTGGTGAGCTGGCCATTGCCGCCGCGACCAGTCTGGGCTACCTCGGCATTTTGATGGGGCCGGCAGCCATTGGCTTCGTCGCCCATGCAAGCAGCCTGCCCTTGGCGTTGCTCGCTGTTGCCGCGTTGATGATCGCGATCATTTTCAGTGCCACTCGACTGGTTCCGAAGGTTTCACCTCAACGGTTACACTGAGTGCATGGCGTTTTTTTTCACTGACCTCTCACGAGGTTTCAAAAAGGTTGGGAAGCAAGCGATGGCATCCGTTTCAATGAAAGATGTAGCACTGGCGGCGGGGGTGTCCCAGCCCGCGGTGTCTTACGCTTACAATCGCCCATCCAAACTGTCCGAGGCCCAGCGTGAGCATATCCTTGCCGTAGCGGCGTCACTGGGTTACCCGGGACCCAATGTGCTTGGGCGTAGCCTTCGATCAGGCAAGATCGGGGCGATCGGGTTGATGATGATGGACAAGTTGTCCCTGGCGTTCGCCGACCCTTGCACTGTTGCCCTGCTGCGAGGGATCAGCGAGGTAGGGGAACTGGAGAACGTCGCGCTGACGTTGTTCCCGCTCAACAACAACCGGTTTGTCGGCCGGACACCGGCAGCGAATCACGGCAGCCTTGCGCTGCGCGGGTTGGTCGATGGCTTGATTATCTCGACCCTGCCCGATGACCACCCGGCCGTGCTGGCCGTGGTGAAACAGAACATTCCGTTTGTGGTGATCGATTCGCCGTTGGTGGAAGGTTCTTTTTTTGTCGGGATTGATGACCGGGGTGCCGCACGTGCGCAGATGCGTCACTTGCTGGATCTGGGCCATCGCAAGATAGGGGTCATCATTGACCGTCTTAACCCGGACGGATACCGCGGCCCCATCGACCGGCACCGGTTCAAGAGTGCAAGTGAGCGTATCGTCAGGGAGCGGCTGACCGGCTACGTGGAAGAGGCAAGTGCAGCCGGCCTGGCATTCGAGGATTTGAGCATCATAGAGGCCGGCGGGCTTGACTCGACGTCCGGGCAAACCGCTGCCTTTACCTTGCTGACGTCCAGCGACGTCACGGCGGTGGTGGCTTGTTCGGACGTCATGGCGATCGCTTGCATGAAAACCGCCCACGCGCTCAATCGCGAGGTTCCACAAACCCTTTCGGTGATTGGCTTCGACGATATTCCTGAGGCGGTGCAACTGGGCCTGACCACCATTGGCCAACCCATCGTCGAGAAAGGTGTCTACGCGGCAAGGCTTTTGACCGAGCAGTTGAATGCACCAGCCGATACTCCGCTGGAACCTGAACAGAAGATATTCGCCACCAAATTGATCGTGCGCAGTTCGACGCTCAAGGTGCAGGACGTTTAACGCCAATCGATGAACAAGGCTGCGGTGACCCAGCGCGACCGCAGCCTCCGGCTTCATGTCATGCCATTCATTGCGCCAGTTGCTTGAAGTTCGCCGCGACCCGCAGGGCGTTGGCGGCGATGGTGAGTGCCGGATTGACCGCGGCCGATGACGGGAAGAAAGAACTGTCGACCACCCAGACATTGTCCAGGTCATGCATCTTGCAATTGAGGTCCAGCACGCTCGACACCGGGTCCTTGCCCATGACCGCCGTACCGCATTGATGCGAGTTGGTGGCAATGCCCATGCGTGCTTTCAGGATCAGCGGGTAGCCTGCCGCCCGCATGACCTGGCTGGTCCTGGTCACCAGGCCTTCATGGGCTTTCAGGTTATTGGGTTTCCAATGGACCTTGATCGCACCGCGTTGCGCGTCATACGTGACCCGGTTTTCCCGGGTTGGCAGGTCCTCCGATGTCAGGTACAGGTCGACGCTGTGATCGGTGATGTAGCGCGAGGCGAACTTCGGCAGCCACGGACGCATGGAGGTGATCATGGGTTCGCGGATTTTTCCCAGCATCTGCACGTTACCCAAGGGAAACGAGTTGTTCGCACCGGCGCTGTACCAGTCGTTGATGGCCAGGGTCTTCTGGAAGATCACCTTGTTTTTGCGTCGAGGGTCGATCGCCAGCATGAACGTGCTGTTGTGCACCATGTAGTTGCGACCCACTTGCCCTGAACTGTTGCCCAGGCCTTCGGGGTGCTGTTCGTTTGCCGACTTGAGCAACAGCGCGGCGCTGTTTACCGCCCCGCAGGCCAGCACGAAGCGCTTGGCACGCAGCGTCACTGCGCGACCATCGATCAGGCCGTGGGCTTGAGTGACTGTCCGCCCGTCTGCTGCAGTTTTCAGTTGCTGGATCGTGGTGCGGGTCAACAGCCTGACGGTTGCACTGCGCAAGGCCGGCCTTAATGCGCAAACCTCGGCGTCAGCCTTGGCATCCAGCAGGCAAGGGTAACCGTCGCACGTTGAGCACAGTACGCAGCCACCGCCATTGCCATAGTCCACGGCCGCAGGCATCACGAAAGGCTTGAGCCCGGACCGGCGCATGCTCTGCTCCAGGGAAGCCAGGGCAGGGTCATGTTTGAGCGCAGGTTGTGGGTAGGGGCCTGAGCGCCAGGGCTCGCTGGGATCGACGCCTGCCTGGCCATGTACCCGGTAGAGTTTTTCCGCCTCGGCGTACCAGGGTTCCAGATCCGCATAGCTGATCGGCCAGGCCGGAGAGACGCCTTCGGCGTGCTGGATTTCGGCAAAGTCTTCTTCGCGAAACCGCGGCAGCATCGCGCCATAGAATTTGGTGTTTCCGCCGACGTAATAAAATACGCCGGGCGAAAAGGGTTGGTTTGACTCGTCCAGCCATTGCTCGGCATTGCGATAACGGCCTTGCCCGAAGACCGATTCGGTGCTCCAGTTCTGTATTTCTCGTGGCAGAAAATCACCGCGCTCGACGATCACAACGTCCAGCCCGCTATCTCGCAGCGCATGGGCAAAGGTCGAACCACCCATGCCCGAGCCGATAATC
>Ga0209050_1000795_pt1 | contig 44648 bp, 37 predicted proteins | sample Araplavi_mTSA_r2_FD_184276 | JGI IMG/M metagenome (GOLD analysis project Ga0209050, IMG submission 184276) | Arabidopsis root microbial communities from North Carolina, USA - plate scrape MF_Cvi_mTSA_r2 (SPAdes) (version 2) | ecosystem: Host-associated > Plants > Roots > Endosphere | place: USA... | reverse complement strand
TCCGGTGCCTTAACCAGCTTGGCGATTCCCCTACTCTTAACTGACTGTCTTTCGTCAGTAGGCCGACATTATATAGCCTATTTCACGAAAAACCAAATCTTTTTACGCTTCACAACTTTGCGATGATTGGATGCTGTTTCAGTGCCTTCGCTTTCCATCCGGTCCAGGCGGCTGGCACTTTCGCAAGCACCGCATCGGCCTGTTCTTCGCTTTGGACTGCGACGAACACACAAGCTCCGGAGCCAGTCATCCTGGCATCACCGTAAGCGCCCAGCCATTCTACCGCTTCTGCTACTTGCGGGAATAAGCGGCACGCCACTTGTTGCAAATCGTTCTTTCCAAACTGGCGCAAATCTTGTCGATTTGCGTGGTAGCTGGAAAAGTCCGACATCTTAACGGGCGGAGTATTCCTTGTCAAATGCTCTGAAGTAAAAATTTGCGCGGTCGGGCAAGCCACGCCAGGCTCGATAACAACATACCAACAGTCCGGTGCATCGACCGCCTGCAGCTCTTCGCCTACGCCTTCGGCAAAGCCGGTCTGGCCGAAGATAAAGAAAGGCACATCAGCACCCAGCGGCAAGGCCAGTGCCATCAATTCCTCGCGCTTCAGTCCGGCGCCCCACAGCTTGTTCAGCGCCATGAAGGTCGTGGCCGCATCGGAGGAGCCGCCGCCTAGGCCGCCGCCCATCGGCAGGATCTTGTCGACCGTGATATTGACGCCGGGCGGCATGGCGCCAGTGCGGCGCAGCACTTCTGCCTGCAGGATGCGCGCGGCGCGGATCACCAGGTCCTGCTCGGCAGGAACGCCGGGAATGTCATTGGTGCGGTGCAGTCCGGTGTCTTCGCGCAGCGAGAAATGCAGGGTATCGCTGCGGTCGATGATCTGGAACACCGATTGCAGCAGATGGTAGCCGTCAGCGCGGCGGCCATTCACGTGCAGGAACAGGTTCAGCTTGGCCGGGGCCGGGCAATTCAACAGGCTTTTCATCTTTACTCAGAGATCACGATCCGCAAGGCCATCTGCTGCACGTCGCCGCCGCCCGGATGCTCGGCATCGATGAGTTTCGGGCGGGGCGGTGAGCTGTCTTTCTGCCAATCGGTATATTGCAGGTGCCAGCCTTCGCGCGTCGTCACTTCATTATTGGCGGGACTTGCCGACCACGGCTTGCCATCCGCAGTGGTGGCATGGCCTTGCAGCCAGCCGCGCAACCCGGCCACCGGCAGCGCCCAGCCCAGCGCACGGGCGCTCAGCTCATCAATGCTCGGGGCGCTCAGTGGCGGCTTGTTGCCGCCCTGGCGCAGGGTGGCGCCTTGCGGGGTTACGCTGATGGAGGCCACCTTGCTGCCAAAGGGGTCGAACAATGCCACTTCCGTGTTGTGCGCGTCCTGGCTCCAGTCGAATTTGACCGTGGTCGATTCCTGCTTATCGTCTTTGATGTAGCGAACGTTCAGGCGGCCCGACAAGGCCAGCTTGTCGGCATAAGGCGCGACAACGGCCGCGGAGGGCGGCACAGATGGCGTGGTGGCGCAGCCGCACAGGATGGCGGCCGCGCCGGCAATGGCGGCGAGTGTCTTGAAGCTCATTAAATTCCTGCGTTGAGGCGCGCCAGCGTGCTGCGCAGCGCATCGTTTTTCGGATCCTTGTCGCGCGCTTCGCGCCACAGTTTGGTCGCGCCGGCCTTGTCGCCTTGCTTCCACAGCACTTCGCCAAGGTGCACGGCGATTTCAGCATCGCTGCGCAGCGCATACGCCTGCCGCAGCGATTGCTCGGCCTCTTTCAGTTTGCCCATGCGGAACAGGACCCAGCCCATGCTGTCCATGATGTAAGGGTCGCCCGGCGCCATCTTCAGCGCCTTGTCGATCAGCTCATAGGCTTCGTCCAGGCGCACATTGCGGTCTGCCAGGGAATAGCCCAGTGCATTGTAGGCATGGTGGTTGTCGGGTACCGATTCGATCACCTTGCGCAGCGCGGTTTCCATCGCTTCGACCTTGCCCAGCTTCTCCGCAGCCAGCGCGTAGTCGTACATCAGGTCCGGGCTATTGGGGAAGCGCAGCACGCCGTCCTGCAAGGTCTTGAACGCTTCGACTGCGCGGCCGGAATCGCGCAGCAGCTGGCCTTCCGTCTGCAGGATCTGCACTTGCTCGGCCTGGTCGGCCGGCGTAATGTCCTTCAACTGGGCGCGGGCACCGTCGACGTCGCCTTTGCGCGCCGTAAGGTGGGCGCGCTTCAGGCGGGCCGCCAGGGTGGTGCGGGCGTCATCGCCATCGATCTTGTCCAGCCAGGCCAGCGCGCCATCGAGGTCGCCCTTTTCTTCGGCGATCTGGGACAGCAGCATCAGCGCCTTGTTCGGGTCGCGCTCAGGGTCGGGCTGCGCCTGCAGCACTTCCACGTAACGCTTGAAATAGCCTTCTGCTGCCTTGTTGTCCTGGCCCTGGAGCGCCATGATGCCGAGCGCGTACAAGGTGCCCGGATTGTCAGGCTGCTCTTTCAGCAGCAGCAGGAATTGCTCGCGAGCCTGGTCATACTGCTTTTGCTCCACCAGCAGGCGCGCATAAGCCGAACGCACTTCGCGCGCGGCCGGATACTTGTGCAGGAAGTCGGCGAACAGCTTTTGCGCTGCGTCCAGGTCGCCCAGCATTTGCGCCATGGTCAGCGTGGCCAGTTCGGAATCGGGCTTGATTGCCACCGCCTTCTTCGCCTCGGCACGAGCGCGGTCGGCATCGCTGGCTGCGTTGGCGCCCTGCGCCAGCACCAGGTGGGCTTCCTGCGTATTCAGGTAAGGCTGCAGCACGCGCTCCATCAGCCCAAAGGCGGCGGCCTTGTCTTTCGCGCGCAGCAGGAATTGCTGCATCTGGAACATCAGCAGCGGGCGGCCATTGGCGGGCGAGGCCTTCAGGCGCTGGGCGAACAAGGCTTCCGCTTCGCTCAGGTCATCGCCCAGCACGGCAAAACCGAGGAAGTATTGGGCTGCTTCGTCGGAATCGGGCGCCAGTTCGCGCCACAGGCGGATCGCGGCCAGCGCTTCATTGCCCTGCTTGGCCGACAGTGCCATCTCGGAAGCGCGGCGCGCCAGGCGCGGATCGCGCGTCTGCTGCGCCAGCACCATCATCGTCACATAAGCGCTTTGCCATTGGCCACGCTTGAAATCGAGTTCGGCCTTGGTGAGCTTGTAGAACAGATCGCTGGTCAGCTCGACGTTGGGCAGCTTTTCGTCGGCCGGCGCGGCCTTGGTGACGGCGTCCGCGGCTGGGGCTTCTGGCGCGACCGATGGTGCCGCTGGCTCGGGTGCGGCCTTTTCCGGTGGCACGACTGCACAGGCGGACACAAGGGCCGACAGGGTTACAATGGCGAATGCGTTTTTCAAAGGAAGATCCTGCAAATCGGGCTCAAGACTTGATTCTACGCCAACCTGTAGAAAACCACCCTTATGCCTGACTTATGCCTGAATTACCAGAAGTAGAGGTCACCCGCCGCGGTGTCGCACCCCATATTGAAGGCCGTATCGTGCGCGACGTGGTGTTGCGGCGCGACGGCTTGCGCTGGCCCTTCCCGGACGACCTGCCGGCCCTGCTGACCGGCCACCGCATCGTTGCGACCGACCGCCGCGGCAAGTACCTGCTGCTGCAATTCGAGCATGGCACGCTGATCATCCACCTGGGCATGAGCGGCCACCTGCGCGTGCTGCCAACCGGCATCCCGCCCGAAAAACATGATCATTTCGACATGATGGTGGAAGGCGCCGACGGCCAGCATGTGCTGCGCATGACCGATCCGCGCCGCTTCGGCGCCGTGTTGTGGCATTCAATGCAAGATGGCGAACTCGAACAACACATGCTGCTGCGCGGCCTGGGCGTGGAGCCTTTAGGCCCGGCCTTTACGGGCAAGCTGCTGTTCGAGCAAACCCGCACCCGCAGCGCGGCCATCAAGCAAGTGCTCATGGCCGGCGACATCGTGGTTGGCGTGGGCAATATCTACTGCTCTGAAAGCCTGTTCCGCGCCGGGATCAACCCGAAAACCGCGGCCAACCGGATCAGCGCGGCACGCTACGACCGCCTGGCGCAGGCCATCCGTGACGTGCTGGCCGAGGCAATTGTGCAAGGAGGCAGCACTTTGCGCGACTTTATCGGTGTAAATGGACAATCAGGGTATTTCCAACAGACATATTTCGTCTATGATCGTGCTGGTGTGCCCTGCCGCTTGTGCGGCGCGCCTGTGCGCCAGATCAAGCAGGGCCAAAGATCAACTTTTTATTGTGTAAATTGCCAGAAATAACGAGAGCAGAATGGTAAGGGACCTCGAACAATACAGCCAATGGCGCCAGGGCGTCATGGGCGCCGTCGCCAACTATCGGGATTGGGTCGTGCAGGCCGACCTGTCCGATGCCGCGACCGAACAGCGCCTGGCGCAAACACTGTCCAAGCTGGCCGACGACAAGCTGTCGGTGGCTTTTGTGGCGGAATTCTCGCGCGGCAAATCCGAGCTGATCAATTCGATCTTCTTTGCCGACTTCGGCCAGCGCATCCTGCCGTCGGCGGCCGGCCGCACCACCATGTGCCCGACCGAGCTGATGTACGACCCGGCTTATCCCGCCTGCATCCGCCTGCTGCCGATCGAGACGCGCGCCGAGAACCTGTCGACCAGCGACTACCGCGAACAGCCGCACGCCTGGACCGTCCTGCCGCTGCAGCTCGATTCCGCGGAACAGATGCAGGAAGTGTTCAAGCAGGTCAGCCTGACCCGCCACGTGCCGGTTGAAGAAGCCAAGCGCTACGGCCTGTACGACGAGAACGATCCCGACATGGGCGCCACGCTGGACAACGACGGCCTGGTCGAAATTTCGCAGTGGCGCCACGCCATCATCAATTTCCCGCATCCGCTGCTGAAGCAGGGCCTGGTGATCCTCGATACGCCTGGCCTGAACGCGATCGGTACCGAGCCGGAACTGACGCTGAACATGATCCCGCACGCCCACGCGGTGCTGTTCATCCTGGCAGCCGACACCGGCGTCACCAAGAGCGATATCGAAGTGTGGCGCACCCACATCGGCAATGGCGCCGGCCGCATGGTCGTGCTGAACAAGATCGACTCGATGTGGGACCCGCTGCGCACGGAAGAAGAAATCGAAGCGGCCATTTCGCGCCAGCGCGAGCACGCTGCCCATATGCTGGGCCTTGATGCACGCCAGGTATTCCCGGTCTCGGCGCAAAAGGCGCTGCTTGGCAAGATCACCGGCGACCATGAACTGGTGCACAAGAGCCGCATGAAGCAGCTGGAAAGCGCGCTGTTCAACGAGCTGATCCCGGCGCGCAAAGAAATCATCCGCCGCCGCCTCGGCGACGAACTGGCGGCGCTCAGCGGCGCCCAGTACGCGGCGCTGTCGGCCAAGACGCGCGGCATCGTCGAGCAGTTGCTGGAGCTGAAGGGCCTGCGCGGCAAGAACCAGTCGGTGATCGCCCACATGGCGCGCCGTGTCGAAGCCGAAAAGAAGGAATTCGACGAAAGCCTGTTCAAGCTGCAGGCCACGCGCGCAGTTTTCACCCGCCTGTCCACCGAACTGTATTCGAGCCTGGGCATGGGCATCCTGCGCGACAACCTGGTCAAGGCGCGTTCGGAAATGCAGAACAGCCGCTTCACCACTGGCCTGCGCGATGCGATCAAGGTGTACTTCGACAGCATCCACGCCAACCTGGATGAATCGGAGCGCAAAATCGAAGAAATCCGCAGCATGATGGAAACCATGTACAAGAAGTTCTCGGCGGAGCACGGCCTGACCCTGCCGATGCCGATGGCCTTCTCGCTGGCCAAGTACCGCGACGAGATCAACGAAGCCCACGGCATCTATGAAAAGCAGTTCGGCACTGCGGTGATGCTGACCACTTCGCGCGTGGTACTGATGGAGCGCTTCTTCGATTCCGTGGCCTCGGCAGTGAAGCGCTGCTTCAAGGCGGCCAATGCCGATACCGATGCCTGGCTGAAGGTGATCATGGCGCCGCTGGAAGCGCAGATCCGCCAGCACAAGGAACAGTTGAAGCACCGCCAGCAATCGATCGCGCGCATCCACGATGCAACTGAAACGCTGGAGCAAAAAATCGAGGCCTTCGAAACCACCCAGGCCGAACTGGAAGCGCAGAAGGCCAAGCTGGCCGCGCTGGCCGCCGCTATCAGCGACGCCATCTCGGCCGAGCATGTCGTGCTGGAGGCAGCGGCGTAATTGCAGTACGAAGACCCAAGCTTTGCTGCCACGCTGGTCGCGTGGCAGAAGGAACATGGCCGCCACGACCTGCCGTGGCAGAACACCCGCGATGCCTACCTGGTGTGGCTGTCCGAAATCATGCTGCAGCAGACGCAGGTTTCGGCGGTGCTGGGTTACTACGCGCGCTTCCTGGAGCGCTTCCCCACTCTCGCCTCGCTCGCCGCCGCTCCCGTTGAGGATGTGATGGCGCAGTGGGCCGGGCTGGGCTATTACACCCGTGCGCGCAACCTGCACAAATGCGCGCAGCGCGTGGTGGCCGAATATGGCGGCGTCTTCCCCTCCGACCCCGCGCTGCTGGCCGAACTGCCGGGCATAGGCCGTTCCACGGCGGCGGCCATTGCGGCGTTTTCCGCCGGCCGCCGCGCCGCCATCATGGACGGCAATGTGAAACGCGTGTTCGCACGCGTGTTCGGCATCGACAGCTATCCCGGTGAGCGCAAGACCGAAGAAGCGATGTGGGCGCGCGCGGAAGCACTCGCGCCTCATGAAGGTATCGAGGCTTACACGCAGGGCTTGATGGACATGGGGGCAACGCTGTGCACGCGCAGCAGCCCGTCCTGCGAGCGCTGCCCGATGCAGCCGCGCTGCGTGGCCTTTGCCACTGGCCGCACTGCCGAACTGCCGGTGCGCAAGCCAAAGAAGACCACGCCGGAAAAAGCGGCGCACATGCTGCTGGTTGTGGACCGCGGCCAGGTGCTGCTGGAGCAGCGCCCTGCCACTGGCATCTGGGGCGGCCTGTTGTCGCTGCCTGAACTGGCCGGCCACAACGTCGTCGCCGCGCAGGCAGAAGCGCCGGACGATGCCAATGTGGCAGCAGCTGTGCAGCCCTTTGGCGCCATGGAATCGCTGGAGCGCCTGCTGCCGGTGGTGCACATCTTCACCCACTACAAGCTGCACATCAACCCGCTGCTGGTCACGCTTTCCTCGCGTGCCGCGCTGGCCGGCGAAGGCCGTTATGTGTGGCTGGATGCGGCAGCCCTGGCGGATGCCGCCCTGCCTGCCCCGATCAAGAAACTCCTGCTCGACCTGCTGGGCGAGCGCAGCCAGGCACGCATGTTCTAAATCTTAACCAAGGTTACGGCAAACAGGAGCAGCAACAGCAGGAACGCCAAAACGCATGCTACCCATTTGATTGTCCTGATCTCAGCCTCTGAAACGTCAACCTTGGTTGCTCCCCTTATTTGCGCAAGCGCCAAGCCACGCTCCAAATCTATTACCCGACGCTCCAATTGCCGGCGCCACTCATATGTCGAATCGTCCATGATGGCCTTCACGCGAAGAATTTCGCCACACTTGCAATTGCTCCCAGCGCCGCGATGGCGATACCCGCCAAGCCGCCGACCATCAGTTTGACGAGTTGCGCTTCCATCCTCGCAATAAGAGTTTCGACGTGGGCGACGTGGGTCTCTACTTGAGCGATTTGGGTGCCAACCTTTGCAATATCCTCTTTCGTCGCATAGTTGGATTTGATGATGGCAACGTCACGCTCGATCGCGGCGAAGCGACGTTCATTTGCCAAGTGGACGTCATCTTGTTCGTCAACCATATGTCCTCCTGACCGGACGTCATTGGAGCTATTCTGTGCCCGGCCGGAGAGGACTTCAAGCAAGCCCAGGCTTAGCGCCCGCGGCGCGCCAGCACGTTGCTCAATGGGCGGACCAGGAACAGCAGCATGAAGGCGGTATTGGCGATGCCTGGCGCCTGTCCCGCCAGCACGACTGTCAGGCCGGCCACGGCGATCAGGATGCCCTGGCGGATGCAGACGCCAACATACGTGGCCTTGTCCATCGGGTGCGCGCACAGTTCCGGATGACGGTAGATGCGCGTGGTCACCAGCAGCGATCCGATCGCCATCAGCGTCATCACGCTTGCGTACACGGCTTGCGCCAGCTGCGACAGGAAGCGCCCATTCACAGCCGAGGCAAACGGCAGCAGGCTGGCCCCGGCCAGCATCAGGATGGTGTACCAGGTCAGGGGCCCGTCCAGGTGGCGCACGTAGCTGTACAGACGGTGGTTGCCCACCCAGAAAAGCGCCAGCACCAGGAAGCTGATCACCCAGGAGCCAAAGGTCGGCGCCAGATCGCCCAGCACGTGCAGCAGTTCGGCACTGCTGGTGGCTTGCACGTGCTCGGGCAGCTTGAGCTCGATCACGAGCAGGGTCATGGCCACGGCAAAAATGCCGTCGACCAGGGCTTCGATGCGGTGCTTGCTGAGCTGCGGGCCGGCGGCGGCGTTGGAGGTGTCGGTCATGATTCTTCTGGCAAGTTGCGGTTGCCAGAAGATTAACCCGCTACGGGCCGCGATGCAAGGCTAGAGGTTTTCCAGCGAGTAGATGCGGCGGTGCTCGGCAATGGCATAGCGGTCGGTCATGCCGGCGATGTAGTCGGCGACACGGCGCGCCTGGCCGCTCGCGTCGCCGCGCTCGCTGCGGTAATCGGGCGGCAGCAGCGACGGATCGGCGGTGAAGGCCTCATACAGCTCGCGCACCATGCGGCTGGCCTTCAGGCGCATGCGGTTGACCTTGTAGTGGCGGTACAGGTTCTCGTGCAGGAAGCGCTTCAGCTCCGTGGCATCCTTGCGCATCTGGTCGGAGAAGCGGATCAGCGGCGGTGCGGCGCGCACGTCCTCCATGCTTTGCGGGCCATGCGCCGCAATGCGCGCCTGCGAGGTGGCAATCAGGTCGTCTGCCAGCGCCGTGATCAGCCGGCGCAGGGTTTCGTAAATGGCGCGGCGGCCAGCCAGTCCCGGGTGGGCGGCTTGCACCTCGCTCCACAGGCGGCCAAAGAAACCCACCTGTTCGAGTTGCGCGATGGAGATCAGGCCGGAGCGCAAGCCATCGTCGATGTCGTGGCTGTTATAGGCGATTTCATCGGCCAGGTTGGTAAGCTGGGCTTCCAGCGAAGGCTGGGTTTTGTCGAGGAAGCGCTGCGCCACATCGCCCAGCAGCTTCGCATTGTTGACCGAGCAGTGCTTCAGGATGCCTTCGCGCGTTTCGAACATCAGGTTCAGGCCATCGAAGGCGCCGTACTGTTCTTCCAGCAGGTCGACGACGCGCAGGCTTTGCAGGTTGTGCTCGAAGCCGCCGTGCTCCTTCATGCATTCGTGCAGCACGTCCTGGCCCACATGGCCGAACGGCGTGTGGCCCAGGTCGTGCGCCAGCGCGATGGCTTCCACCAGGTCTTCGTTCAGGTGCAGGTTGCGCGCCAGCGAGCGGCCGATCTGGGCCACTTCCAGGCTATGCGTGAGGCGGGTGCGGAACAGGTCGCCTTCGTGGTTGAGGAAGACCTGGGTCTTGTATTCGAGCCGGCGGAAAGCTGTCGAATGGATGATGCGGTCGCGGTCGCGCTGGAACTGCGAGCGCGAGGCGTGCGGGGTTTCCGGGAAGCGGCGGCCGCGCCCCTTGTCAGAATGTGCTGCGTAGGGGGCGAGGGTCTCTTCCATATTACTCCGTGCAGGCGGCCAGGGTTTGCAACAGCACGTCTTGCGGCGCCGTCGTGATGCGGGCTTTGCCCAGCGGATCGAGCAGGATGAACTTGATCGCTCCGCCCTCGTTTTTCTTGTCCACTTCCATCAGCTCCAGCCAGCGCTCGGTGCCCAGGTCCGGCGCCACGATCGGCAGCCCGGCCGCGGCCACCAGGTCGCGGATGCGCTCCACGGTGGCAGTGTCGATGAAGCCCAGGCGCTGCGACAGGTCGGCCGCCATCACCATGCCGCAGCCGACTGCCTCGCCATGCAGCCAGGCGCCATAGCCCATGCCGGCTTCGATGGCGTGGCCGAAGGTGTGGCCGAAATTGAGGATCGCACGCAGGCCGCCTTCGCGTTCATCCTGGCGCACCACGTCGGCCTTGATTTCGCAGGAACGGGCGATGGCGTAGGCCAGGGCGCCCTTGTCGCGCGCCATCAGCAGGCCCATGTTCGCTTCGATCCATTCGAAGAACGGCACGTCGATGATGCAGCCATACTTGATCACTTCCGCCAGGCCGGCCGACAGTTCGCGCACCGGCAGCGTTTCCAGCGTGGTGGTGTCGGCGATCACCGCCTTGGGCTGGTAGAAGGCGCCAATCATGTTCTTGCCCAGCGGGTGGTTGATGCCGGTCTTGCCGCCCACCGAGGAGTCGACCTGGGACAGCAGGGTGGTCGGCACCTGCACGAAGTCCACGCCGCGCATATAGGAGGCAGCCGCATAGCCGGTCATGTCGCCGATCACGCCGCCGCCCAGCGCCACCAGGGTGGTCTTGCGGTCGGCCTTGTTGGCCAGCAGCGCGTCGAACACCTTCATCAGCGATTCCCAGTGCTTGTGCTCCTCGCCGTCTGGCAGCACCACTTCGATGACTTCCTTGCCGGCAGCGGCCAGCGGGGCGCGCACACGCTCCAGGTACAGCGGCGCCACGGTGTCGTTGGAGACGATGGCGACCTTCCTGCCAGCCACGTATTTGGCCAGCAGGCTGGCGTCGTCCAGCAGGGCCGGGCCGATCGCGATGGGGTAGCTGCGCTCGGCCAGGTCGACGTTGAGCAGGATATGGGTCTGTTCGTTCATAGCGGGTTGTGCCTTGGTCACGCAGTTGGGCGCGGCCTGGCAGGCCAGCGCATCGAGCTGGTTGATGATGTTCTGGACCATCGATTGAACGTTGGGGCGGCCGGTGTCGATGACCAGGTCGGCCATGTCCATGTACAGCGGCTCGCGCTGCGCCAGCAGTTCTTCGAGTTTCTTGCGGGGGTCGGCCGTCTGCAACAAAGGCCGGTTCTTGTCGTGCGCGGTACGGGCCAGGATCGAGTTGATCGACGCCCGCAGGTAGATGACGGTGCCGCTTTCCTGCAGCAGCGTGCGGCTGGTTTCATTGAGGATGGCGCCGCCGCCGGTGGCCAGCACGATGCCTTGCTGGCGGGTCAGCTCACGGATAACTTCCGCTTCGCGCCTGCGGAAAGCCGGTTCGCCTTCGATCTCGAAAATCCACGGGATCGAAGCCCCGGTGCGGCTTTCGATTTCATGATCGGAATCGACAAACCGCAAGCCCAGCTTGCGGGCGAGCTGGCGACCAATCGTCGTCTTCCCCGCCCCCATCAATCCAACTAAGTAAACATTTTGCATTCACGCATGATAGCGCAAATTGCGCGGCAGCAGCCTGCCGCCGGGCAGGCGCTGCACGGGTCCAGCTTATACCGTTTTGACGGTAATGGTGTTGGTGCTGACGTTGTCCACCCCTTTGACGCCGGCGGAAATCTTGATTTCCAGGCCGACAGGCTGATTGACGCCGTTGACGGTAACGCCTTTCACGCTCAGCTTCTCGGAGACCTTGCCCGAGCTATCGGTGGTGCTGCCGCTGTTGCTGATGGTACCGGCAGTCGTATGGAACTGCACGGTTGCGTTAGGCACAGCCTGGTTATTGCCGTCCTTGACGATGGCGGTAATGGTCACTTCGGTGCCGTCAACGCCGGAAGCGGCAATGGTGTCGGAGCTGGAAGTCACCACCACGCTGGCGGCCTTCGGCGTCAGCGGATCGGGATTGGAGACGCTGGCGCCAGGGCTGCCACCGCCGCCGCCACAAGCTGCCAGCAGGCTGGCGCAAGCCAGCACGCCTGCCAGGGCGGACAGTTTTCGGAATACTACGTTTGCCATGTTCTTTCCTTTATTCTGTTGACACTATCTTTCATCTCAACGCGCAGAGAGGCGGTCGGTAACGATCTTTGGCGTAATGAAGACCAGCAGTTCGGTCTTGTCATTGGTACGCGAATTCGTCTTGAACAGGTTGCCCAGGATAGGCACGTCGCCCAGCAGCGGCACCTTGGCAGTAGTGTTACGTTCGGTCTGCTGGTAGATACCGCCCAGCACCACGGTACCGCCGTTCTCCACCATCACCTGGGTCTTGACGTGCTTGGTGTCGATCGCGAAACCAGCGCGGGTTTCCTGGCCCACGGAGTCCTTGTTCACGTCAACATCGAGCACCACATTGCCGTCCGGGGTAATCTGCGGAATCACGTCCAGCTTCAGGTTAGCCTTGCGGAACACGATCGACGTCGCGCCGGAAGAAGTCGCCACCTGGTATGGCAGTTCCACACCCTGTTCGATCACGGCAGGCGCCTTGTCGGCGGTCACCACGCGTGGGCTGGAGATGATCTTGCCAGTGCCATCAGCTTCCAGGGCCGACAGTTCCAGGTTCAGGAAGCGGTTGGCTGCGGAATTGAACAGGCTGACCGCCAGGCTGCCGGCCTGCGCACCGTTGATCGATGCCGCCGGCAGGTTGATGAACTGGGTGTTGTTGTACGAACCCTGGCCATCGTCGACTTTGACGATGCCTTGCGCCTGACCCATGCCGGTGATGTTGCCGCTCAGGCCAACACGGTTGTTGCCGTTGCCAACGCCCCAGCCGGCGTCGCCGCCGCGGATGCCGCGCATGTCGGCAAAGCCCAGCTTGGCGCCCAGGTTGCGGGTGAAGGTGTCGGACGCTTCCACGATACGCGCTTCGATCAGCACTTGCTTGGTGGCGACGTCGGTCTTCAGGATCAGCTTGCGCACTTCCTCCAGCTTGGACGCGATATCGGTCACGAACAGCTGGTTGGTGCGCGATTCGATGATGGCGCTGCCGCGCTTGGACAGGATGCGGTTCTTGGTGTCGCCGCCGCCCTCAATACCGAACACGGTCTTGAAGGCTTCAGCCTTCTGGTAGTTCAGCTGGAAGATCTCGGACTTGAGCGGCTCCAGGTCGGCGATCTGGGCCTTCTGCTCCAGTTCCAGCTTTTCCTTGGTCAGCAGTTCTTCCTTCGGCGCGATCCACAGCACGTTGCCGTTCTTGCGCATGTCCAGGCCCTTGGCTTGCAGGACGACGTCCAGCGCCTGGTCCCATGGCACTTCCTTCAGGCGCAGGGTCAGGTTGCCCTGCACGCTGTCGCTGGTGATGATGTTCAGGCCCGAGATGTCGGCAATCGCCTGCAGCGCTGCGCGCACTTCCACGTTCTGGAAGTTGAACGACAGCTTTTCGCCACGGTAGCCCTGGCTGCCTTGCACCAGCTTGTTCGGGTCTTCCTTGATCGGCTTGACGTCCACCACCAGCTGGGTATCGCTCTGGTACACGCTCTGCTCCCACAGGCCGTGCGCTTCCACGGTCATGCGCACGTTGTCGCCTTGCGGTACGGTGGTGATGCGGTTGACCGGCGTGCCGAAATCGGTCACGTCCAGGCGCCGGCGCAGGGTTTCCGGCACGGTGGTCTTGAGGAAGTCCACGACCACGCCGGTCGGGGTCTGGCGCACGTCGACAGCAACCTGGTTGTTCGGCAGGTCGATCACGACGCGGCCTTCGCCGCCGTTACCGCGGCGGAAGTCGATGTCGCGCAGCGCTTGCTTGCCGGCAGGCGCCGGTGCTGCCGGCTTGGCGGCTGCCACTGGCAGGCCGCGGGCATCGACTGCCTGCGCCACGCCGCCGGAGGCATCGATGGTCAGGATCACGTTCTTGCCGTCAATCGCGGTAGCGTAGTTCAGCGTGCGCTTCAGGTTGAACACCAGGCGCGAACGGTCGCCAGCCTGCACCACGTTGACGCTGGCCAGGTCGCCCATGTTCAGGTCCTGGCTGGTCTTGCCGGTGGCATTGGTGGTCTGGCCGAAATCGAGCGCGATACGGGCCGGATTGGTGATGGCAAAGCCGATCGGCAGCTTTTGCGGCGTTTCCTTCATTGCGATCTTCACGATCACATTGCTGCCTTGCTGGTTGGCCGTGATCGATTCGATCGCGTTGCCTTGCTGGGCCTGCGCAACGGCTGCGCTGCCGGCCAGTGCCAGCATTACGCCAGCCTGGCGGCACAAGCGCTTCAGGGTTCTGATGGCGATCATTTGGAGCTCTCCTTACTTTCCTGCAGTTCCAGCTTCGACATGCGCTCGACCCAGTCGCCGGCCGCATCCTGAACAATTTCACGCACCGTGATCGCGTCTTCCGTGACCGCGGTGATCAATCCATAATTCTGTCCCACGTACTGTCCCTTCTTGACCTGGTAGACGGTGCGGTCGATCTGCACCAGGCCATTCACCACGTTACTCTTTTCCATCGTGCCAACCATCTTCATCGCATCCAGCGGGAAGCTCTCGAGGAATTCCTTGCGCCTGTTCTGATCCGGCGCCTGTGCACCGCCTTGGCGGCTTTTGGCCAGTTCAGTCAGCAGCTTGCTGGCATTGAACGGATCGAGCACGTCGCCGGACACGTAAGCAAATGGCACGAAGGTTTTGGGCTCTGGCAGCGGCTTGACGGTCGGCTTGGTCTGGCTCTCGGTTTCCTTCATCCAGCTACGTACCTGCTGTACGTCGCTTTCACCGCAGGCTGTCAGCAACAGCGCACAGACGAGGGGGGCGAACTTCCTCATTGCTTGGCTCCCTTCTTCTTGTCGTTGGCTGCTTTACGCTGCTCAGCTACTTCTTCCGGATCCAGATAGCGGAAGGTTTTTGCGATGGCGTTCAGTTGCAGTACGCCGGCTGGCAGCTCCTTGCCTTCCTTCGGCTTGGTATCGAGCGAGAGGTTGTTCAACGTGACAATACGTGCCATGCCAGCCAGGTCGCCAGCAAAGGCGCCCAGGTCGTGATAGCTGCCGTTGACGCGCAGTTCGATCGGCTGCTCGGCGTAGTATTCCCTGACGTCGACACGGCTCGGCTTGAACAACTCGAACGTCAGGCCGCGCCCAGTGCCGGCGTTGTTAATATCCGACAACAGCGCCGCCATTTCGGCCTTGCCTGGCAGTTGCTTCTCCATCTGCACCACGTACTTGTCGACTTGCTCTTTCTGGCGCTTGAGTTCTTCCAGGTTGACCGCCTGGGCTATCTTCAACTTGTACTCGTCGCGCAGTTGCTGCTCTTTCTGGGCGCCAGCCTCGAGTTCCTCGTATTGCGACTCCCAGTAGAGGAAATAGCCGGCGGCCACAGCCAAGGCCGCCACGCCCAGCGCCAGCAGCACGCGCGGCAGGATCGGCCACAGGCCCGGGTGCACCCCGTTCAGGTTCCTGAACTGGGACTTGAGCACCTCATCTAATTGTTTCAAATCGGTTGCCATGGTTATGTTCTCAGGACTTGACTGCGGCATTCGGCTTGGCGCCAGGTTTGGCACCCGGCTTGCCATCCGGATTCTCGTCTTTGTCGCGCGGACGCTTGATCAGGACGGAAAGCTGGAACTCGACGATCGCCCGGGCACCGGACTTATCCTTGCCACCGCCGATGGTGCCGGCCTTGACTTCGACCAGGTCGGGGCGCTCCAGCCACGGCGAATTGCCGGACAGGTTGCGCAGCAGCTCGGACACGCGTTCCTGCGACTGGGCACTGCCGGTCAGCATGACTTTCTGCCCTTCCTGCTTGACCGTCTTCAGGAACACGCCAGGCGGGGTCTGCTTGACCAGTTCGTCCATCAGGTATACCGGCTGGTTGCGGTCGGCCTGCAAGTCTTCCACTGCCTGCTGGCGTGCTTTCAGCGCATCGATTTCTTCGCGCAGCGTCTTGATTTCAACAATCTTCTTGTCGAGCTCAACGATGGCGCCTTTCAGCTCTTCGTTGCGCAGCCCCTGGATCGAAATGGCACGTGCGTTATAGCCGCCCACCATGGCAACGATGGTGGCGCCCAGGCCGAATCCGAGACCCAGCAGGGCATAGAAGGCTTTCTTGCGCAGCGCGCGCTTTTCTTCCCGGTGCGGGAGAAGGTTAATGCGTATCATCAGCCGAACCTCCGCATGGCTAGGCCGCAGGCCACCAGGTATGCCGGCGCATCGCTGCGCAGCGCCTGTTCACGCACGCCGGACGCCAGTTGCATGCCTTTGAACGGCGAAATGACGGCACTGGAAATGCGGGTGCGGCTGGCAATTATGTCCAGCAATCCTGGCAACACGGCGCAACCGCCTGCCAGGAAAATCTGGTCGATCTTGGTAAACGGCGTCGAGGTAAAGAAGAACTGGATCGCGCGCGTCACTTCCAGTGCGGCGCCTTCCAGCCAAGGAGCAAGCACGTCGGACTGGTAGTTCTCCGGCAGGTCGCCAGTCTTCTTGCGCGCCTCGGCTTCTTCGAATGCCAGCCCGTAAGAGCGCACGATATCCTGGGTCAGCGAGTTGCCGCCGAACGGCTGCTCGCGCTCATAGATCGTGGCGCCATCGAGCATGACCGAAATCTGGGTCGACACCGCGCCGATCTGGAACAGCGCGATCACCTGGCCGGCACCGGCATTCGGCAACTGGGAGGTGACGTGATCCAGCGCCGCACGTGCCGCGTAGGATTCGACATCGACCACCGAAGCCTTCATGCCGGCCTCTTCAGCAATCGCCACGCGGTCAACGACCTTTTCGCGGCGCGCTGCAGCCAGCATGACCTCGATGTCTTCGGTCGAATTGGCCACCGGTCCGATCACGTCGAAGTCCAGGCTCACCTCGTCGAGTGCAAACGGGATGTACTGGGCTGCTTCGGATTCGACCTGCAGCTCGAGCTGCTGTTCCGACATACCGGCGGGCAGCACGATTTTCTTGGTAATCACGGAAGCAGGCGGCATGCCCAGCGCGACATGCTTGGCGCGCGTGCCGCTTTTCTTGACCAGGCGGCGTACCGCCTCGACCACTTGCTCCATATTTTCAATATTGCCGTCGGCGACAGCGCCGCGCGGCAATGGCTCCGAGGCGCACCGTTCAAGGCGCATGCCGTCCTTGCCCGCTTCGGACAATTCCACCAAACGCACACTCGAGGTGCTGATATCTAAGCCAACCAGCGGCGCCTGGGCTCCGCCAAACAGGGCTTTCAGGTCCAATGACATGGATGCACTCCTGACAACTCCATAGACATTTACATATCCAAATTCGTTTAAAAACCCGTGTTTAGACCGCAAACATGAGACAGTACATTAGATGCTAGCAACATTGTCTGCGCCATGTAAAGGTATTTCTCCAGTGCACCATTAATGTTTTGTGAGGGATTTGCCACACCCAATGTTGCAATTAATGGCATATCAATAAACTAAGTTGCTTTGTTGCTCACAATCAATATTTCCGAATATCACGTGCGCTCAGGCCCCTGGGCCCTCATTTATAATGCCTTGCATAAAACCTACTGAAGCTGCGTATGACTGCAAACAACCACGAGACCACGGCAAAAAAATCGCCGAAGGGTTTTCTGCTGATGGCCCTGATTTCTTTGCTGGGCCTGATACTGGCCGGCGTCCTGCTGGTGGTGTTCGGCCTGGCCCTGGCCTACCCCAACCTGCCATCCCTGGATACGATTACTGACTACCGCCCGAAAATACCGCTGCGCATTTACTCGGCCGACAATGTGCTGCTCGGCGAGTTCGGCGAAGAGCGCCGCAACCTGGTACATATCAAGGACATCCCCGATGTCATGAAGAAGGCAGTGCTGGCGATTGAAGACAGCAACTTCTACGAACACGGCGGCGTCGACTACTGGGGCATCCTGCGCGCCGCAGTCCACAACGCAACGGGCGGCGCCCGCCAGGGGGCCTCCACCATTACGCAGCAGGTAGCGCGCAACTTCTTCCTCTCCAGCGAGCAGACGTTCAAGCGCAAGGCCTATGAAGCGCTGCTGGCCTGGAAGATCGAGCAGAACCTGACCAAGGACCAGATCCTGGAGGTCTACATGAACCAGATCTACCTGGGGCAGCGGGCCTACGGCTTTTCTTCGGCCGCCCAAATCTATTTCGGCAAGAACCTGAAAGACATTAGCGTGGCGGAAGCAGCCATGCTGGCGGGCCTGCCAAAGGCGCCTTCGGCCTATAACCCGGTGGTCAACCCGAAGCGCGCCAAGGTGCGCCAGCAGTACATCCTGCAACGCATGGCCCAGCTTGGTTATATTACGCCCGCACAGTATGAGGCGGCGAAGAATGAGCAGTTAAAAGTGAAAACAGACAGCAGCGCGTTTGGAGTTCATGCCGAATATGTTGCGGAAATGGCGCGCCAGCTGGTCTACGAGCAGTTCAAGGAAGAGACTTACACGCGCGGCCTGAACGTCTTCACCACAATTACCAAGGCCGACCAGGACGCTGCCTACCTGGCCCTGCGCAGCGGCGTGATGGAATACGAGAAGCGCCACCCGTACCGCGGACCGGAATCGTATGTCGACCTGCCGGCCAATAAGTCGGAAGCCGACGAGATCGTCGAGACCGAACTGGCCGAACATCCTGACAGCGACAATATCGTGGCCGCCATGGTATTGAGCGCCGCTGCCGACAAGGTGGTGGCAGTCACCGCCTCCGGCGAGGAAATCACCATCAAGGGCGCCGGCCTGGCCATGGGCAAGAGCTGGCTTTCGGACAAAAACCCGCCGAACAAGCGCATCCGCCGCGGCGCCGTGATCCGCGTCATGCAGGACGACAAGGACTGGCAGATCACCCAGATGCCGGAAGTGGAATCGGCCTTTGTTTCGGCCAGCACCGAAGACGGCGCGATCAAGGCCATGGTGGGCGGCTTCGACTACAACCGCAACAAGTTCAACCACGTGACCCAGGCCTGGCGCCAGCCGGGCTCCTCGTTCAAGCCTTTCATCTATTCAGCCTCGCTGGAACGCGGCCTGTCGCCCGGCACCATGATCAACGACGCCCCGATCTCTTTCGACGCCGGCCAGACCGGCGGCCAGGCCTGGGAGCCGAAAAACTACGACGGCAAGTACGAAGGCCCGATGACCATGCGCCGCGGCCTGACCAAGTCGAAGAACATGGTCTCGATCCGCATCCTGCACCGCATTGGCGCCAAGTACGGCCAGGAATACACCACCCGCTTCGGCTTCGACGCCGAGCGCAACCCGCCTTACCTGACGCTGGCCCTGGGCGCCGGCGGCGTAACGCCGATGCAGATGGCAGGCGCCTATGCGGTGTTTGCCAACGGCGGCTACAAGATCTCGCCTTACCTGATCGCCAAGGTCACCGACGCCGACGGCAAGGTGCTGTCGCAAGCCAACCCGGACAAGGCTGGCGACGAGAAGAACCGCGTGATCGACGAACGCAATGCCTTCCTGATGGACTCGATGCTGAAGGATGTGGTGCGTTTCGGTACCGCGACCCGTGCGCTGTCGCTGAAGCGCCCGGACATCGCCGGCAAGACCGGCACCACCAACGATTCGATTGACGCCTGGTTTGCCGGCTACCAGGCCAAGCTGGTGGGCATTGCCTGGATCGGCTTCGACCAGCCCAAGAACCTGGGCAACAAGGAAACCGGCGGCGGCCTGGCCCTGCCGATCTGGATCAGCTACATGGGCAAGGCGCTGAAGAGTATTCCGATTGAGGAAAGGCCGATTCCGCAGGGCATCATTGCCCAGGATGGGGAGTACTACTATGCGGAGAATCCGCCGGGCGTGGGCATCGACAGCCTGGAAGGTGCGACGCGCGGCACGCCGGCGGAGGAGAAACAGAAGGACGCCGTCAAGAACGAGCTGTTCTAAACCCGGTAAAAGGAGTCTGACCCGCAGGGTCAGACTCCGATACGCGGCAGCTGCTGGCCTGGTGCCTGACCCTGCGGGTCAGGCATCGGTTTACCGGTTTTAAGGCGCCACGACAACCGGCGCCCCACCCTGCTCCGTCACAATCTCCGACAGCGCCGCATACAGTTCGGTACCGCGGCGCGTATCGACCCACTTGCCCTCCACCTGGCGATAGTGGAACCCACCCGAGCGCGCCGCCACCCACAGCTCCTGCATCGGCGCCTGCGAGTTGATGATCACCTTCGACCCGTTCCCAACGAACTCGATTTCCAGCACATTGCCGCTACGGCTGCACTCCACATCCACCATATCCTGCTCGCACAGGCGGTCCAGGGAAGCCTCGATCGCATCCAGGGTTGCTTCGGCGAGGTCCAAAAATTCCGATTCGGTCATGCTACACTCCAAGATTCCTATCAAGCCCCTATTTTAATCGTGAAGTCCCCAATCGCACTTGCTGTCCTTACAATGGCAGCCCTGTTGGCCGGATGCGGCCAAACCGGCCCCCTCTATATGCCAAAGCGACCCGCCAAGCCCGCCACCGAGGCGAAACCGGGCGTGGCGCCACCGGCGGCTCCGGTTCCGTCCACACCACCAGCATCCCAACAGTAACTTTATGTCCCACTTCGAATACCAGAACGGCGTTCTGCACGCCGAAGGCGTCGCGCTGAACGCCATCGCCGAAAGCTACGGCACCCCCGCCTACGTCTATTCCAAATCCCAGCTCACCGAGAACTTCGACTCCTACGCCAATGCCTGCGCCGGCCGCGACGCGCTGGTGTGCTACGCAATGAAGGCGAACTCCAACCTCGCCATCCTCGACCTGCTGGCCCGCCGCGGCGCCGGCTTCGACATCGTGTCGGGCGGCGAGCTGCTGCGCGTGATTGCCGCCGGCGGCGATCCGAAGAAAGTGATTTTCTCCGGCGTCGGCAAGAGTGTGGAAGAAATGCGCCTGGCGCTCGAACACGACATCCTGTGCTTCAACGTCGAATCCATCCCCGAGCTGCACCGCCTGAACGAAGTGGCAGGCAGCATGGGCAAGAAAGCGCGCATCTCGCTGCGCGTGAACCCGAACGTGGACGCCAAGACCCACCCCTACATCGCCACCGGCCTGAAGGCCAACAAGTTCGGTGTAGCCTTCGACGATGCCGTGGAAACTTACCGCACCGCCGCCAAATTGCCGCACCTGGACGTGTCAGGCATCGACTGCCACATCGGCTCGCAATTGCTGGACGACGCGCCACTGCTGGAAGCACTGGACAAGCTGATTGAACTGATCGACGCGCTGGGCGCCGAAGGCATCCACCTGCACCACCTGGACATCGGCGGCGGCCTGGGCATCGACTACGGCGACGGCGCACCGGTGCCGGTGGGCGACTACCTGGCGCGCCTGTTCAAGCGCATCGACGCCTGGCGCGCCGAGAAACATGGCGGCGCACCGATCAAGGTGATCTTCGAACCGGGCCGCTCCATCGTCGGCAATGCCGGCGTGCTGCTGACCCGTGTGGAATTCATCAAGCACGGCGAAGAGAAGAACTTCTGCATCGTCGATGCGGCGATGAACGACATGGCGCGCCCGGCGATGTACCAGGCCTGGATGGATATGCAGCCGGTAGTGCGCAACGACGCCGCTGCCGCCATGTTCGACGTGGTCGGCCCGATCTGCGAATCCGGCGACTGGCTGGCCCGCGACCGCGAGCTGAATGTCAATGCCGGCGACCTGCTGGTGATGAAGACTGCCGGCGCCTACGGCATGACCATGGCCTCCAACTACAACACCCGCGGCCGCGCCGTGGAGGTGATCGTCGACGGCGACCAAGTCCACGTCGTACGGCAGCGTGAAAATCCAGCCGACCTGTTCGCGCTGGAATCGGTGATCAAGTAATTCCCGCCGGGGCGGTCGCCACCGCCGCCCCAACCGCCAATCGTGGCCAAATTCGGGGTCAGGTCTGTCATTTGGACAGATAGCGCTCACGCTTGATAAATCTCAAGACGCAAAACCCGTGCTTTCGGCGTATTGAGATTCATCAAACAATAAGCTCGCGTGTCCAAATGACAGACCTGACCCCGAATTTTGGTCACAAATTTTTTTGGTCAATGGCGAGTCGTGGCCGCCGCCTTGGCAGTGGACGCTCCGGCTTTGCTGCGCGCCCACCAGGCGCGAATACCCAGCAAGGCCAGCACGATCAGGCCAAACAGGATCGGCTTGTTGAAGTCATGCTTGCCGGCCCGCATCCACCAGAAGTGCAAAATGCCGAGCGGTGCGATCACGTACACCAGCCTATGCAGCAGTTGCCAGCGCTTGCCGCCGAGGCGGCGCACCATGCCGTTGGTGCTGGTCACGGCCAGCGGCACCAGCAGCACGAAGGCGGTAAACCCCACCGTAATGAAGGGGCGCTTGGCGACATCCTTCAGCATCTCCTGCACGTCGAAGAAATGATCAAACCACAGGAAGGTCGTGAAGTGCAGCAGCGCATAGAAGAAAGCGTACAGCCCCATCATGCGGCGCAGCTTGAGCAGCCAGTTCCAGCCCGACAAGCGGCGCAGCGGCGTAACGGCCAGCGTGATGCACAGGAAGTACAAGGTCCACGAGCCGGTATTGCGCGTGATGTATTGCAGCGGCTCGACCAGTTGGTCGGTCGCCACCAGGTAAACCAGTGCGAAGAAAGGCACCAGCGCCAGCACGAAGGCGACGCTCTTGATGGCCTTGAGCTGGCGTGGTGTGGGAGTAAAGGCCATCAGTAGAACTTCTTCAGGTCCATGCCGGTGTACAGCGACGCCACTTCGGGGTAGCCGTTGAACATCAGCGTCTTGCGCTTCTTGGTGAAGAAGCCGTCTTCGCCGATGCGGCGTTCGGAGGCCTGCGACCAGCGCGGGTGGTCAACTTCCGGATTCACGTTCGAATAGAAGCCGTATTCATTGGGCGCCGACTTGTTCCACGACGTGCGCGGCATGTCGCGCACGAAGCGGATCTTCACGATCGACTTGGCGGATTTGAAGCCGTACTTCCACGGCACCACCATGCGCACCGGCGCGCCGTTCTGGTTCGGCAGCACGTCGCCATACATGCCCAGTGTGAGCAGCGCCAGCGGGTGGTTGGCTTCGTCGATGCGCAAGCCTTCGACGTATGGCCAGTCCAGCACGCGGCTGCGCACACCCGGCATCTGCTGATGGTCAGCCAAAGTGATGAATTCGACAAACTTGGCATTACCAGTAGGCTCGACCTTCTTGATCAATTCGGAGAAGGAATAGCCGATCCACGGAATCACCATCGACCAGCCTTCCACGCAGCGCAAGCGATAGATACGCTCTTCCAGCGGCGCCAGCTTGAGCAGGCTGTCGATATCGAGCGTCATCGGCTTTTTCACTTCGCCCTCGATCTGCACGGTCCACGGGCGCGTGCGCAGCGTGTGTGCATTCTCCGCAGGGTCCGACTTGTCGGTGCCGAATTCGTAAAAGTTGTTGTAGCTGGTTGCGTCCTTGCGGGACGTCTGCTTCTCCATCACCACAAAAGCGGGATTAGGGCGGGCAGCCAGCTTGGCGCCGCCTTGGGCAAAGGCCAGTTCAGGCCCGAGGATGGCGCCTGCGGCTGCCAGCTTGATGAACTTGCGGCGCGACTCGAAGACTTCGCGTGGCGTGATTTCGGAAGGAAGGATCAGCATGGTCAGCTCCAGGACTGGTGCAAGGTAATAGCTAAACCTTACACCAGTTTGCTGAAGCCGATATTAAAGCTTGCCGTAGGAATGCAGGCCGGAGAGGAACATGTTCACGCCCAGGAAGGCGAAAGTGGTGACCAGCAGGCCGACCAGGGCCCACCAGGCGGCAGGACGGCCGCGCAGGCCCGACATGAGGCGCATGTGCAGCCAGGCTGCATAGTTCAGCCAGACGATCAGGGCCCAGGTTTCTTTCGGGTCCCAGGACCAGTAGCCGCCCCAGGCTTCCGCCGCCCACAGGGCGCCGAGGATGGTGGCGATGGTGAAGAAGGCGAAGCCGATCGAGATCGCCTTGTACATCACATCATCCAGCACTTCCAGCAAGGGCAGGCGGTCCACCAGCATGCCGTGCGATTTCAGCAGGTAGGCCGAAGCCACCATGGCGGCCAGCGCAAAAGTGCCGTAGCCGATGAAGTTGGCCGGAACGTGGATCTTCATCCACCAGCTTTGCAGGGCCGGCACCAGCGGCTGGATCTCCGAGGCGCCGCGCGCGACGGTGTACCACAGCAGGAAGCCGACGGCAGCCGAGATCACCAGCAGCACGAACGGGCCCAGGGTACGGGTCTTGTAGTGCTCCTCGTAGTACAGGTAGAACATCGCGGTAATCAGCGAGAACAGGATGAACACTTCATACAGGTTCGAGATCGGGATATGGCCGACGTCCGTACCGATCAGGTACGACTCGTACCAGCGCACCAGCATGCCGGTCACGCCCAGCACGATGCCGGCCCAGCACAGCCGGGAGCCGATCGCGCCGCCGAAGTCCGATCGCGCCACCAGGCCGCCCCAGTAGAACAGGGTGGAGAGGACGAACATGGTGCTCATCCACAGGATGGCCGACTGGCTCGACAGCATGTACTTGAGGAAGAAGCGTTTATCAGCTGCCAGCAGGTCGCCGCCGTACAGGCTGATCGCCCACAGCGCCAGGGCGAACGACAGCGGCATCAGCCAGCGCAACGGCTTCCAGTACCAGCCCAGCGCGGCAAAGGCCGGGCCCGAAGCCAGCAGGATGGCCTTCTCATAGATGTCCATGTAGGCGCCGAAGCGGTTGAAGGCGTACAGCGCGCCGGCGCACAGTGCCAGGGCAAACAGCCAGTCGAACGCATTCAGGCGTTTGAAATAGCCGGGTTGCTGGGTATAGGTTTGTGTTGCTTCCATTTGCGATTCTCCAAAACTTGGCAACAGCTTACGCCGATTGCGGAAGTTTTTCCTTGAGTTCTTCAAATTCCTTCTCGAAATCCAGCGTCTTGCGCTGGGTGCTCATGGCCATCAGAGCCTCTGCACCACTCTCACCATCCTTGATCCAGACCCAGACGCGGCGCTCGCGGATGTAGAACATTGCGAACACGCCTAGCACCAGCAAGAGGCAGCCTAGGTAGACGACGGTCTTGCCGGGCGAACGGGTGACCTGGAACACCGAAGCCTTCACCTGGGTGAATTCGTCGAGCTGCAGATAGACCGGTGCGCCGTAGAAGAAACTATCCGACAGCGCGTTGGCTGCCAGTTGCAGGAAGCGGCCATGGGCTTCATCTGTCGGCGCAGGCGCCTGGCCATTTTGCTCGCGCGTTTGTTGCCATAATTCCCACAGCGAGCTATTCAGCATCTTCAGCATGAATTCTGCGATTTTGGTCTGCTCAGCTTGAGGTGCCGTCTTTTCGATGTAGCGGCCAATTGCCCAGAAACCGCTTCCCAATTCTTGGTCTTGGCCGGCAAAAAGGTCCATGCCCTTTTGTGCAAACAACTTCAATTGCGGGCGCAGTTCCCCATTGATGCTCGAAGTCGACAAGGCAAGGGCCACCGTGCGTTCTGCCGCCTTGCGACGCATTTCCGGATCCTGCAGGGCGGCGCGCAGGCGCATCCACTCGCGCACGCTGTGCTCGTCGTCGGCCGGAATGCGCAGGTAGCTGAACGGGTCGGACGGGTTGGCGCGCACGCCGGCCATGAACACGGTGTCGCCGTCGATGGTCACCGGCTGCATATAGTTGTGGAATTCGCGCGCCTGGCCGGTCTTGTCGCGCAGCTTGTACTGCACCGAGGGGCCGACGTTCTTCAGGTCCTTGTTATGGGCGGTCTTGGCAGCCGAGCCAAGCTGCTTGTCGAGGCTGCGCGAGAAGGATTCGTTCAGGCTCTCGCCCTTGGTGACCGCGCGTGCATCCTGGCCGCTGATGTTCTCCACGTTGAAGGGGCGGAAGTCGCTCCACTCCACCGTATATTCGTCGTTCAGCTTGGTCGTGCCATTGACTTCGCCGTTCAGGCCGAAGGTTGTGGTGTCGGTGCCCTTCATCGGGTAGCCAAGCAGCTTCAGCTTGCTGCCGCCATCTTCGAAGGACGACTGGTAGATCGCCACGCCTTCAAAGATCAGGGGCTTGTTCACCTCGACCACGGCATCGACGGTTTTGCCGGTATCGTTGGAGCGCACGGTCACGTGGCTGGCAAACAGCTTCGGCATGCCAGTGCTGTAGAAGTCGATATCGAATTTCTTGAGCTGGATTGTGAACGGCAAGTCCTGCAGCAGCACGCCATCCGGGCGCGGCAGGATGGCAGTATTGCCCGCTGTTCCTTCCGGCAGCGCGATATTGCCGCGGTAGGTCGGGTTGTGCACACCCAGGCGGTGCTGGGCCGGGATGTCGGCGATCAGGCCGGTGCCGCCGAATGCGGTCTTGCCAAGCACCCATTGCTGGAAGCGGATCGGCAGGTCCGAGTCGAGCATGCCGCCGATCAGGATGATGACGATGGCGCTATGGGCGAAGATGTAGCCGAACTTGTTGCCGGCACCGCGCTTGGCCGAGACCAGTATCGCGCCGTCTTTCTCAATCACCTTGGTGCCGTAGCCGGCGTGGCCCAGGCGCTGGGCAGTCTGGCCGGCCAGTTGCTCGCGCGACAGCGGCGACTGCCAATGGGTCTTGTGGTGGAAGTTGTTAAGCGAAGCCTCGCGCACTTTCTCGCGCCAGCTACGCATGTCCTTCAGCATCTTCGGCGTATTGTGCACGATGCACAGCGTGGTCGACACGACCAGCAAGCCGCACATCGAAACGAACCACCACGACGAGTAAATCGCGTACAGCCCCAGCTTGTTGAACACTTCGAACCAGAACGGGCCGAACTGGTTGATGTAGTTCGGCATCGGCTGGCTTTGCTGCACGATGGTGCCGATGATCGCAGCGAAGATGATCACCACGAACAAGGCGATGGCGAAGCGCATCGAAGACAGCAGCTCGACCGTCTCGGCCAGTGGGCCGCGCCGGTTGCGCAGCTGGATTCCGGAGGTGCTTGGGGTGTCGCTCATTGCTGCTCAGGGAAAAAGTCAGGAGGATACGCAAAAAAAAGGCAGCCTGCTTGCGCGGCCGCCCTTTTCATGTCCAGAACCGCCCTGCATTGGGCGGCGCATTGCAATTACTTCAAGCCGGCCATGTAGTCGGCAACCGCTTCGATTTCCTTGTCGGACATGCGGTAAGCGATGGTCTGCATTTCAGGGCTGGACTTGCGGGTGCCGGCCTTGAAGGCTTTCAGGGTGGCAGCGGTGTAGTCCTGGTGCTGGCCGCCGACGCGTGGGTACATGGCTGGCATGCCGCCGCCGGCCGGGCCGTGGCACGATGCACAGGCTGGCACGCGGTTTTCAGCGATGCCGCCGCGGTAGATCTTCTTGCCCAGTTCGACGGTGTCCTTGTTCTTGGCAGCGCCGGCCTTGCTTGGCTCGGTGGCCAGGTAGGCAGCGACGTTTTTCTTCTCTTCTTCGGTCAGCGCCTTGGCAAAGGCAGTCATCACGGTGCCTGGACGGGCATCGCCGCTGAAGGCCACCAGTTGCTTGTAAACGTAGGCTTCGCCCTGGCCGCCCAGCTTGGGATTGATGGTGATGGTCGAGGCACCCTTGGCGCCGTGGCAGGATACGCAGGCTGGAATGCCGCGTGCGTTGTCACCTTCAGCGTACAGCGTCGCGCCTTTGGCTGGATCAACCTTGGCTGCTGCCGGGGCATGCGCTTCATTAGCGGAGGCCACGCCGGAAACTGCCAGCATTGCGACGAACAAGGATTTTACAAATGGCGAAAACGCACGATTCATTCAGACACCTTGGGACAGAAGTAAATAATGAGTAGTATAAGAATTGGGCAATATAGCATGGCAACAATTCGTAACCCCTTATTGTACAATAGCTTTCCTGCATTTTTGCCCTCTTTTTGTTGCTTTCCCCATGTCCAAACTCTGGCAAGCCCGTTTTTTCACTACCGTTAACCATCTGCGCGACCTGCCGCGCACGACGGTGCCAGAGATCGCCTTTGCGGGCCGTTCCAATGCTGGCAAATCGACCGCGATCAATATCCTGTGCAACCAGAAAGGGCTGGCTTTCGCCTCCAAGACCCCTGGCCGCACGCAGCACATCAACTTCTTCTCGGTCGGCGGCGCCCACGTCGCGATGCACCGCCATGACCCCGTCAAGATGGATGAAATCCAGTGCCTGATCGCCGACTTGCCGGGCTACGGCTATGCGGAAGTGTCGGGCGACGCCAAGAACCACTGGCAGCGCCTGCTGGGCGACTACGTGCAGCAGCGCGAGCAGCTGGCGGCCCTGGTGCTGATGATGGATGCGCGCCGCCCGTTCACCGACCTGGACCAGCAGATGATCGAATGGTTCGCCCCGACCGGCAAGCCGATCCACTGCATCCTGACCAAGGCCGACAAGCTGAACCGCAATGAATCCATCAACGTGCTGCGCCAGGCGAAAGCCAAGCTCGACAGCTACGTCGATGAAGACGGCGAAGGCTTCCCCTTCACCGTGCAACTGTTTTCCGCGCTGAAGCGCATCGGCATCGAGGAAGCGACGGCCAAGATCGAAGAGCTGGCCGGCCTCGCCGATGACGGCCAAGCGCCCACTCCTGACGAAAGCGAAGAATGATCACTCCTGATTTTCCAGCCATCCGCATGCGCCGCATGCGCCGCGACCCGTTTTCGCGCGCCCTGATGCGAGAGAACACCATCACCGTCGACGACCTGATCTACCCGGTCTTCGTGGTGGAAGGCTCGAACCGCCGCGATCCGGTGGCCACCATGCCGGGCGTGGACCGCATCTCGATCGACAACCTGCTGAAGGTGGCCGAGGAGTGCGTGAAGCTGGGCATCCCTGTGCTCTCGCTGTTCCCGAATATCGATGCGTCGCTGAAGACCAATGACGGCGTGGAAGCCACCAATCCGGAAGGCCTGATCCCGCGCGCCGTGCGCGAGCTAAAGAAGAACTTCCCCGAGCTGGGCATCATGACCGACGTGGCGCTGGACCCGTATACCAGCCACGGCCAGGACGGCACGGTCGACGAAAAGGGCTCGATCCTGAACGACGAGACTACCGAGATGCTGGTGCGCCAGGCACTGACCCAGGCCGAAGCAGGCGTCGACATCGTCGGCCCGTCCGACATGATGGATGGCCGCATTGGCGTCATGCGCCAGGCGCTGGAAGACAAGGGCCTGATCCACACCCGCATCATGGCTTACTCGGCGAAATACGCCTCCGCCTTCTACGGCCCTTTCCGCGATGCAGTCGGTTCAGCAGCAGCGCTGGGCAAGGCCGACAAGTTCACCTACCAGATGGATCCGGCCAACACCGACGAAGCCCTGCGCGAAGTGGCGCTGGACATCGCCGAAGGCGCCGACATGGTGATGGTCAAGCCGGGCATGCCTTACCTGGACATCGTGCGCCGCGTGAAAGATGAGTTCAAGGTGCCGACCTACGCCTACCAGGTGTCGGGCGAATACGCCATGCTGAAGGCCGCCGCGCTGAACGGCTGGCTCGATCACGACAAGGTGATGATGGAATCGATGATGGCCTTCAAGCGCGCCGGCGCCGACGGCGTCCTCACCTACTTCGCACTCGACATCGCGCGCAAACTGAAAAGCCTGGCCTAAAAAAATAAATGGGGACGTACCCCATTTATTTTGCAACACCGAATAAATGGGGTACGTCCCCATTTATTTTTTAGGCGTTCAATCCCTTAACGTGGTGCACGCCTTCCTGCCGGTTTTGCAGGAATTGCGGCATCAGCGAGCCGGCGATCATGCCAACGAAGGCCATCGCCAGGCCGGCCAGCTGGCCCGGGAACTTCGCGGCCAGCGCTTCGCCGCCGATCTGCGGGAAGAATACCAGCCAGGTCACAATACCGAGCACCAGCGACAGGATCGCGCCTTGCGTGGTGGCGCGCTTCCAGTACAGGCCCATCACCAGCGGCACAAAGGCAGCCACCAGCGGCACCTGGTAAGCGGAAGACACCAGTTCATAAATCGAGGTGCCGCGCATGGCAATCGCATACCCAAGCACCGACGCTGCGAAGGCCACAATGGTCGCGCGCATCGCAAACAGTTGCTGCTTGTCGCCCATGCCAGGACGCAGGTTCTTCAGGATGTTCTCAACGAAGCTGGTCGACGGCGCCAGCAGGGTCGCCGACGAAGTGGACTTGATCGCCGACAGTAGCGCACCGAAGAACAGGATCTGCATCACCAGCGGCATCTTGGTCAGCACAAAGGTCGGCAGCAGCCGCTGGTAATCGTTCTTGGCCATTTCCAGGCCGTGGTCGCCCAGCACGATAATGGCGCAGGAGACGATGAACATCGGTACCGCGGCGAACAGGATGTAGCTGGCGCCGCCAATGATGGCGCCAGCGCGCGCGGTCGGCGCATTCTTGGCCGACATCACGCGCTGGAACACGTCCTGCTGCGGGATCGAGCCCAGCATCATCGTCACGGCCGAGCCGACGAAGAAGGCGATATCAGTGAACTGGGCTGGCGGCAGGAAGTTGCCCAGGTCCTTGCTGGCCACCAGGTCGACCACCTTGCCGGCGCCGCCCGCCAGGTCGGCCGAGAAGAAGGCGATCACCGACAGGCCGACCACCAGTACGATCATCTGGATGAAGTCAGTCCACGCCACAGCCAGGAAACCGCCGATCACCACGTAGATCAGCACCGCCAGGGTGCCGACGATCATGCCCATGGTTTCCGACATCGCGCCATTGGTCAGCACCGAGAACACGAGGCCCAGCGCGGTGATCTGCGCCGCTACCCAGCCCAGGTAGGAAAGGATGATGGCCACCGAGCAAAACACCTCGATGCCCTTGCCGAACCGCTGGCGGTAAAAGTCGCCGATGGTCAGCAGGTTGAGCTTGTACAGGCGGGCCGCGAAGAACATGCCGACCAGGATCAGGCAGGTGCCGGCGCCGAACGGGTCTTCCACGATGGCGTTCAGGCCGCCCTGCACGAATTTGGCCGGAATGCCCATCACGGTTTCCGCGCCAAACCAGGTCGCGAAAGTTGTCGTGACCACCATGATCAGCGGCAAGCTGCGGCCGGCCACCGCGAAGTCGGTCGTGTTCTTGATGCGGGTACCGGCCCACATGCCCAGGCCGAGCGTGCCCAGCAGGTACAGCACAACAAAGGAAATCAGGGTGATGTTCATTGCGGGGAAAACTCCGGCTCCAGTCGGCAAATTTCGCGATTATAGCTGCAAGAACTTCGGCTGAATCAAGAAATTGGCGCTTTTTACACATCACCCTGACAATCTACAACACCTCAGCGGCCAGCAGTCCTCCCCGCCCCGGCGGCACGCGCCTGCGCCAGTTCGCGCTCAAACGCCACGGCGCTGGGAGCGGTTGCCGGCTTGCCATCCAGGGCCAGCCGAAAACCCTCGCCCAGGGCGCTCCGGTTGTCCGGGCCAGCGTGGCCACGCTGGGACAGCGACAGTTGCGGCAGGTTGGCGCCATATGAGCCGCCGCGGGTGATCTGCATGCGCTCTTCGCCTTCCTTGCATTGGCTGGTCCAGGCCGAGCCATCAACCGGCGCTCCCTGGTAATCATTATGCTGGCAATCTTCTACGTATTCGGCAACATTGCCCAACATATCAAACAGGCCGAAGGCATTGGGCTGGAAGGAGCCGACCACCGCCGTGTAGGGCGCCTGGTCGTCGCAAGGCGGCACTTTGCGTTCCCAGCCCAGGTCACGGGCAAAGGCTAGCTGGCCGCTGACATCGAAGCCGTTGCCGTAGCGGCACATGCCATCGGGCTTGCCGTCGCCGGGATAATCGCCGGTCGCGCCGGCACGGGCGGCGTACTCCCATTCCGCTTCGCTCGGCAGGCGGTAATGCTTGCCGGTGGCTGTGGACAGCCATTTCGCGTAGGCCTGGGCGTCCTGCCAGCTCACGCACATGACGGGGTGGTAGTCCGACGGCGCGTATTGCGGGCTGTTCCACAGGCCCGGCGCCGGTGTGAACGGCACGTCCGGGAAGGCTCCGGCACCAGGCTTGACCCATTTCCAGCACTCGCCCGGTTCGCTGCCGGCCCGGTAGCCGGTCGCTTCGACAAACTGGCGGAACTGCTTGACCGTCACCTCATATTTGGCAAGCTGGAAGGTTTTGATACTGACCTGGTGTTGCGGGGCAGCAGAAATCATCTGGCCATCGGATGCAGGCGATTGCGGGTCGCCCATCAGGAATTTGCCGGCCGGGATCGTCACCATCGGCGGCTCGATCGGCTTCGCCGCCATGGCAGGGTCGTGCGACAGCAAAGCCAGGATGGCCAGGCTGGTGCAGGTGAAAAGTCTCATGCATTCCTCGTCAATAGATGATCCAACTCTACGGTTGGAATGCAGGCACTATCGGCTCAGGCGGGCTGCTTGTCGTCCTGGCCGATCGGCTCGGACATGCTGCCGCCTTGCTTGCGCCACTGGGAAGGCGTGGCTCCGGTCGCTTTCTTGAAGGCGGCATTGAAGGTGGAGCGGCTGTTGAACCCGGCCGCCAGCGAGAGGTCGAGCAAGGACTCATCGCGCCGTGCCGGGTCGGCCATCATGCGCTGCACGTCGGCGACGCGCAGGCCGTTGATGTAGTCGTAAAACGTAAGCTTCTGCACCTCGTTCAGGTACTGGGACAGCAGTTGCGGCGAGGTGCCGACACGCTCGGCCAGTTCAGCCAGCGTCAGGTCGGGCTCGCGAAAGTCGTGCTGATGCCTGGATCGGTTAAGCAGGCGCCGGCCAATTTCTTCGGCGGTGGCGGCGGTCATGCCGGAACGGGCGTACTTGGCGTCTGCCACTGGCTCAGGCTGCGGCACCAGTATCGGCTCCGGCACCAATACCGGCTCCGGCAGCGGCTCGGTCATCGGCTCAGGCTCGGATTCCTGCCGTCCTGCCGCCGTCGGCGTCGAAGGCAAGGCCTTCTGCCAGTTCGGCACGAATACCGGCACGTGGCGCATGCCGTACCAGCCGGCAAAACACAGCACGGCAAGCCGTCCCAGCAACAGCAGCACATCCCAGGCTCCACCGAGCAGGGTCGCCGGGAACCAGACGACCAGCAACACCATCAGGGCAGCCGTCAGGCGGCTGAGCCAGTGCAGGTCGCGCCGGCGCATCGATGAGAAGTTCTGGCGCACCGCATGGTGATACTGGCGCAGGCGTCGCAACACCGCCAAGCCATATGCCAGCGTCAGCAGCTGCAAGGCCAGCACGGCGCCAAGAAACAGCCAATCCGGCGCGGCACGGGCGCGCACCAGCAGGATCACGCCGAGCCACAGTGGCAGCGGCAGCAGATGCCATGCCTGGCGCCGGCCAACGCCGAGGCCGGTCATCCGGCGCGTGTAGCAATAGAAGGAAGCGCCGAGGCAGGCCAGCGGCAAGTCAAACAGCCCCCAAACGGGCAGTTGGCGGTAAACGCCCGCGCTATGACAGAAGTCTGCCAGCGCCAGCGAGGCGAAGCTGGCGACAAAGGCGGCCAGCCAGCCGTTGGCGGGGCGCTGCCTTGCCATGGCCAGCAACGGCGCTGCGAGGAACAGTCCAAGCCCGGCGGTGCTCAGCTCCAGGCTGGTCGCGATCGGCGACGCCGCCATCGCTCAGCGTATCTTCCCGTAATTCGGCCAGAACTCGAGCAGCAGGAAGGCCTGCAACTCTTTCTCGTCTTCCTTGCGCGCACTCATCGGCACGTTGCGGCCAAGGCGGTGCGATTCCCAGATGAAGTCGCCCGGCTTCTCCTTGCGGATCATCTCGATCATCTTCTTGACGATTGCCGTTTCGATATCTTTTTCCGAGCCCTGGTCAACGTGGACCTGCTGCTGCCAAGTGCGCTTGAAGTTGGTGCTGAAGCCACGGAACTTGATGTCTGCGCCATTGAAGGTCTGGTTGACGATCTGGAACACGCCGCCAGTATCGTTGCGCTCGCCATTGGCATTGCGGCCCTGGGCGCCCATGATATTGGCCAGGGCACGCGCCTTGCCGGTGGCGCCTGCATCTTCCTCCTGGGCCGGCTGCTGCGAATCGGGCCCCTGGCGCGCACGGCGGCGCTGCTCGATCAGGGCTGCCATGTCGGGCACGCTATCCGGCACCGGGGTCAGCTTGGCCTGCTCGGGCGGCACAATCTTTTCCTGCGGCTTGATGATCTCGGTGATCGCATTCTTGTTCGGCGGCAGGTAGGCGCGCGAGGAGCGCGGAGTTTCCTTGGACGGCTTGGCCTTCGGCTGCGGCTTGGGCTTGGGCTGCGGCGCCGGCTTGCCCGGGGTGATGTAGACCATTTCGCCAGCCTTGGGCGGCGGGGTCAGGTCGATCTTATCCTTGGGCTTGATGAAATAGATCAGCACCACCAGCAGGTGCAGGCCGATGGTGAAGGCGATCCCCCAGCGGTTAGGCTTGCTCGCACCATAGTCGAGCACCTTGTCCTGCGGCCACGGCTGGCCGCAAGTCGGGCAAGTATGCCCGTCGTGGGCCGCAAGCTCGGCGTGGGAATGGGTGTACTGGTGCAAGATATTGGCTTTTAACTGACGATGCTGGGGTGGAAGCTTACCGACTTTCGCCCTTGACGAATGTTACAGGTTGTAAGCGCCGCCCAGCATATTATCAGTGTTTGGCCGCTTTGACGGCCCTGAGCTCGACCGGCTGCGCCGCCTCCGTTGCGGATCCGTCATCCAGGTCTTCATCCTTCATCGGGCCGCTGCCGGAATATTTATCCAGGAACAGATAGATCACCGGCGTGATGTACAGGGTAATCACCTGCGAGAACAGCAAGCCGCCGATCACGGCCAAGCCCAGCGGCTGGCGCAGTTCGGCGCCGGCACCCAGGCCCAGCGCGATCGGCAAGGCGCCCATCAGCGCTGCCAGCGTGGTCATCATGATCGGGCGGAAGCGCAGGATGCAGGCCTCGCGGATCGCATCCATCGGCGCCTTGCCCTCTTCCCGCTGCGCCACCAGGGCGAAGTCGATCATCATGATCGCGTTTTTCTTCACAATACCGATCAGCATCAGGATGCCGATGATGGCGATCATGGTCAGGTCCAGCTTGAAGATCCACAGCGTCAGCAGCGCGCCCACGGCAGCGGACGGCAAGCCGGCCAGGATCGTCAGCGGGTGGATATAGCTCTCGTACAGCACACCAAGCAGCACATAGATCACGCCCAGCGCCGCCACGATCAGGATCAGCTGGCTGCTTTGCGAATCCTTGAACACGGCTGCATCGCCGCCGTAGCTGGTGATGATCGAGGCTGGCAGGCCCATCTGCACGCCCATCTTTTCAATCTTGGCGGTCGCGTTGCCCAGCGGGACATCTGGCGCCAGGTTGAAGGAAATCGTGATCGCCTGCAGCTGGCCCTGGTGGTTGACCGAGGTCGGGCCCACGGTGCGCTCGACGCTGGCAAAGCTCGACAGCTGCACCAGCTGGCCGCTGCTGTTACGCACCGACAGCTTGGTCAGCGAATCGTCGAACTGGCGGTCTTCATTGGCCGCTTCCAGGATCACGAAGTAGCTGGCGGCCGATGAGTAGATGGTCGACACCTGGCGTTCGCCGAAGGCCAGGTAGAGCGCCGTGCGTACGTCAGCCAGCTTGACGCCCAGCATATTGGCCTTGTCGCGGTCGATCTTCAGCTGCGCCTGCAAGCCCCGGTTCTGCGAATCGCTGGTCACGTCGCGGAAATCGGTATCGGCGCGCATTTGGTCCAGGAACTTGCCGGCCCAGTCATTCAAGGCATCCGGGCTGACCGACTGCAGCGTGTACTGGTAGCGGCTCTTCGACGGGCGGCCGCCAAGCTGCAGGTTCTGCACCGGGCTCAGGTAGACCTGGATGCCGGCAATCTTTTTCGTTGCCTTGCGCAGGCTGTCCAGCACCTCAGGCATTTTCTTGCGTTCCCCGCGCGGCTTCAGCACGATGAACATGCGGCCGGTATTGCCGCCACTGGTAAAGGAGGTCACGTCCTTGATGTTCGGATCGGCCTGGATGGCAGCCGCCACCTTCTCCTGCAACTCCAGCATGGCGGAGGTGGAAATGTCTTCCGAGGCCTCGGTATTGACGCGGATCTGGCCCAGGTCTTCTTCGGGGAAGAAGCCTTTCGGGATCGCGATGTACAGCCAGGCCGTCAGCGCGAAAGTGCCAAGCGCGATGCCCAGCACCACGAAGCGGTGATGCAAGGCCAGGTCGAGCGTGCGCGCATACGCGTCGCGGGTAGCGTGGAAGGCGCGTTCGAAGTGGCGGCCGATGAAGGTATCGTCGCCTGAAGTCTCGTGCGAATCGGCCGGCATGAAGCGCGAAGCCAGCATCGGCACCAGGGTCAGCGAAACGATTGCCGACACCAGCACGGACAGCCCAACCACCACGGCGAATTCGTGGAACATCAAACCCATCACGCCCGGCATGAAGAAGATCGGGATGAACACCGCCACCAGCGAGATCGAAATCGACACGATGGTGAAGCCCATCTCCTTCGAGCCAACCAGGGCCGCCTGCAAAGGCTTCTTGCCCAGCTCGATATGGCGCACGATGTTCTCCAGCACCACGATCGCATCGTCGACCACCAGGCCCACCGCCAGCGTAATGCCGAGCAGGGACACGTTGTCCAGGCTGTAGCCCAGCGCGTACAGCAGCGCCAGCGCGCCGAGCAGCGAAATCGGCATCGTGACGGCCGGGATGAAGGTGGCAGCCAGGCGGCGCAGGAACAGGAAGATCACCAGCACCACCAGCACCACGGTCAGCGCCAGCGTCAGGTTCACGTCGTGGATCGCTTCGCGGATCGAGACCGAGCGGTCGTTGACCAGGTTGATCGAGACCGATTCGGGCAACTGGGCGCGGAAGCGCGGCAGCAGCTTGCGCACCGCATCGACCACCTGCACGGTATTGGCGTCCGGCTGGCGTTGCACCAGCAGTACGATGGCGCGCTCGCCGTTATAGCTGCCGGCGGACTTGATCGACTGGTAGCTGTCTTCCACCGTCGCCACTTCTTTCAGGCGTACCGGCTGGCCGTTGCGGGTGGCGATGATCAGGTCCGCGAAATCGGCGGCGCGCATCAGTTGCGCATTGCCCTGGATGGTCAGCGTCTGGCTCGGACCATCGATGGTGCCGAGCGGGGTATTGGCGTTGGCCGCCTTGATTGCAGCCTGCAGTTCGTCGAGCGTCAGGTTGCGCGAATTCATCAGGTCCGGCTTGGCGCGCACACGCACCGCGAAACGCTTCTGCCCGTTGACCGAAACCTGGGCCACACCCGGCAGGGTGGACAGGTTGGGCGCCACCAGGTTTTCCGCGTAATCGTTGAGCTCGGACAAGCTCAGCGAGGGCGACGTCATGGTGGCAAACAGCACCGGCGCATCGGCCGGGTTGACCTTGCGGTAAGACGGCAAGTCCGTCATTTCCTGCGGCAGCGAGCGCTGGGCGCGCAGCAGCGCTGCCTGCACGTCGACCGCCGCTTCATTGACGTTGATCGACGGATCGAATTCCAGCGTCAGCGAGGTATTGCCGAGCGTGCTGGTCGAGGTGATCATCGACAGGCCGCCGACGGTCGAGAATTGTTTTTCCAGGGGCAGCGCGACCGACGATGCCATGGTTTCCGGCGAGGCGCCCGGCAAGTCGGCGCTGACGTTGATGACCGGGGTGTTGTAGCTCGGCAGTGCAGCGACGGGGATGTGCGAATAAGCCAGCACGCCCGCCAGGATCAGGCTCAGCGAGAGCAGCACCACCATGACGGGGCGCCGGATACTCAGCTCGGAAAGGTTCATTCGGACTTGCCTTTCTTGTGGCCCTTGCCGTTCTGCGCGACTGCCGGTTCGGCAATGCGGACTTTGCCGCCCGGGCGCAGGTTCTGCTTGCCTTCGACGATGACCTGTTCATCGCCACTCAGGCCGGTGACTGCGGCCAGTGCGCCGAAGCCGTGGATGCGTTGGACGTTGACCACCTTGGCCGTCTGGTCAGGTGCAACGGCGTAGACGAAGGTACCTTTGGTATTGGTAATAATAGCGTTCTGCGGGACAACGAGCGCGTCTTTCAGCGTCGCGACCGTCAATTTGGTGTTGACGTACTGGCCCGGCCACAAGCGAGTATCGGCATTGTCGAACACGGCTTTGACACGGATGACACCGGCCACCGGGTCGACGGTATTGTCGACAAAACTGAGCTGGCCGTTGATCGGCTTGTCGGAATTGTTCTGGAACGCTTGCACCGCCACCTTGCCGGTGCGCTGGGCATCGAGCAGCGCCGCCAGGCTCGATTCCGGTACCGTGAAGGCAACGTTGATCGGGTTGAGCTGGGTCACCGTGGTCAGCGACGTGCTGAGCTGCACCAGGCTGCCGGGGTAGACATTGATGGCACCGACACGGCCGGTCAACGGGGCACGAATTTGCGTGAAGCTCTGGTCGACCTTGCTGGCGCGGGCCACGGCAATGTCGGCTTCCAGCGTGGCGCGGCTCGATTCGACCTGGCTCTTCAGGGTGTCGACGGCGCTCTGCGCCAGGAAGTTCTGGGTGCGCAATTCCTGCGCGCGCTTGTACTGGCGCTCCAGGTCGGCCAGGGTGGCGCGGTCTTTTGCCACCTGCGCATCGGCTTTTTCGACGTTGGCTGCTTCAGTGCGGGCGTCGAGCGAAAACATCAGCTCGCCCTGCTTGACGAACTGGCCTTCCTTCACATGCACCTTGACGATGGTGCTGGTGGTTTGCGGGTGCAGGTCGACAGTAGAGATCGGGCTCACGGTGCCGTTGGCCGACAGGGCAACCGGCACATCCTGGCGCAGCGGCGCCACAACATTGACCGTGGTCGGGCCTTGCTCGCCCTTGCCTTTGCCGCCACCGCCGCCGTTGCCTTGTGCTTGCGCAGCACCCTGCTCTGCCGGGCCCTTGTTCGCAAACCAGGCGCCGCCGCCGATTGCTACGGCCAGGCCCACCACTATTGCCAAAGTTTTCTTCTTCATGAGAGGTCTAACTACTTTCCTGCATAAAATTCGGGGAACACGAGGGTGGCTTCCAGGCCGCCGCTCGGGTGATTGGCCAGGCTCAGGCTGGCGCCGTGCTGTTCAGCGATATTGCGCGCAATCGTCAAGCCGAGGCCGGTGCCGCCGGAAGAACGGTTGCGCGAGGTTTCAAGACGGTAGAACGGTTCGAATACCTGCGCCAGCTGGTCCGGCGGGATGCCTGGCCCTTCATCGCGGATGCGTACGCGCGAGGCGCCGGCTTCACGCTCGACCGTTACGTGGGCACGCTGGCCGTATTTGACGGCGTTGTCGATCAGGTTCACGAGGCAGCGGCGGATGTCGAGCGGGCGGCCCATCAAGTCCATGCCGGCGCGGCCCTTGAGGTCGACGTCCTGGCCGGCGTCGACGGCGTCGGCGCACACGCTGTCCAGCAAGGCATCGAGGTCGACGCGCTGCATGGCTTCGGTGGCGTCCATGCTGCGCGCCAGGTCCAGCCCTTCCTTGACCATTTGCTGCATGGCCGACAGGTCTTCCAGCAGCTTGCCCTGCAATTCAGGGTCCTGCACCTTTTCCAGGCGCAGGCGCATGCGGGTCAGCGGGGTTTGCAGGTCGTGCGTAATGGCAGCCAGCATTTCGGTGCGCTGCGCGATGTGCTGGCGGATGCGCGCCTGCATGGCGTTGAAGGCAGCCGAGGCAGTGCGGATCTCGGTTGCGCCACCGAGCTTGATCGGCGCGTGGTTGATGTCGTGGCCCAGGTTCTTCGCGGCCACCGCGAGTTTCTTCAGCGGGCCCATCGTCATGCGGGCCACCAGGTAGGCCAGCACGGCAATGCTGAGCAGGAATGGAACAAAAGCGGCATATTCATTTTTGCCTGTCGGCGCCGGCTGGCGCGGCGGCAGGATGGACAATTTCAGGTGCTGGCCGTCGGGCATGGTGACCGCCAGCGATTCGCAAGTGCCGCGCCAGGTGCCGGTGCCGGCGCCGAACACGGAGAAAGCGGTGTAGGCAGGCGTTGGTCGTTCACAGGCATCCGGGCGCTCAAGCAGCGATTGCAGGGTGTATTCCTTGCCGAGACGGTTGGCCAGGGTGGCGCCAAACTCGCTCATCTCCGGATTGATGCCTGTCAGGTCGTTCAGGACTTCGAGCTTGATGGCGCCCATGCTGGCTACGCGCAGGTATTGGTTGCGCGATTCCGGCAGGACGACGACAGCGGTGGAAATGATTTGCTCGGCACGCTCGAGGGCGAAGAAATCGCGGTAGCGCTGCAGCGTGCGCTGGCGTTCATTGACGGCGAGGTATTGGGTCAGCGCGGCAGAGGCAAGGATGCCCAGCATCAGGACCAGGAAGACCCGGCCCGTCATGCCCCTGAAAAACGCTTTCATCAGTCAGGCTCCACGGCCACCGTACCTGCCAGCACGTAGCCGCCGTTACGCACTGTCTTGATGATTTGGGGCAAGCGCGCGTCTTCGCCCAGCTTCTGGCGCAGGCGGCTGATCTGGATGTCGATCGAGCGGTCGAACGGATCGGCGTCGCGGCCCTGGGTCAGGTTCAGCAGCTGGTCGCGGTTCAGCACGCGGTTCGGGTGCTCGAGGAAGACCTTGAGCAGCCGGAATTCGGCGCCGGACAGCATGATGACCGTGCCCTGCGGGTTGACCAGGTGGCGCGCAGTCAGGTCCAGCACCCAGTTCGAGAAGCGGATGCGGCTGGCTTTTTCGACGCCGCTGGCGGCGCTGCTGCTGCTCCGGCGCAGCACGCTGCGGATACGGGCCAGCAGCTCGCGCGGTTCAAAGGGCTTGGGCAGGTAATCGTCGGCCCCCATTTCCAGGCCGAGGATGCGGTCCAGCGGCTCGCTGCGGGCAGTCAGCATGATGACCGGCAGGGTCGAGTGGGCGCGCAGTTTGCGGCACAGGGTCAGGCCGTCCTCGCCTGGCAGGTTCAGGTCCAGCACGATCAGGTCGGGCTTGGTGTTATCGAGCAGCTTCCACATGGCCGCGCCGTCGCCGGCGCCATGGGTGCGGTAACCGTTGGTTTCCAGATAATCCTGCAACAGGGTGCGGATATCGCGGTCGTCGTCGACGATGAGGATGGTGGCGGCATTTTCCATGCCTACAATTATCCCTTGATACGACTAGACAGGGGAATGAGTTTGTATCGCCATGTGTAAACCAACCGGGAGTACACATTGCGTTACAAACTCACGCGGCGGCCGTCAATCCTGCTTCACGATCCAGGTGCCGCTGCCGTAATTCGGGGCATCCCAGGTGCCGCTGGCCTGCTCCACGCTGTCCAGTTTGCCCTGGACCGCCCAGTTCGCATTGCCGTTGGCAATATTGAGTGTGAGCTGGCCAGCCGCGCTTACCGTCCCGGTGACCGAGAACCCGACTGCGGCCCCGCTGCAGCTGCCTTTGACATTGCCCGCCAGATCGAAGGTGAACGAGCAGGTTCCGGCGTCGTCGGCGCCAAAGATGCGGCCTGTGTATTGGCCGCTCCAGTTGCCAGCGAAGCGCTGCAAAGTATCGGTCTTGCGGCCCAGTTTCTGATTGGCATAGCCTTGCATTTCCCAGCTGGAGGTCCGCGACGACTTCACTCCGTTGGACTTGTCGGAGGAGGTTTCGTTGAGGATGCATTTGACTTCGACACCCATGTCCGGCTCCCACCAGCAAGTGCGCTCTGCCGTGTAGCTGGCTTTGGCATTGTCTTCAGCAGCACTGCGGCTGACCTTGATTGTGCTGAAGGTTCCGGCCGGTACAGTTACCTGCTCCTGTGCCAGGGCGGCATCCTTGTAGCCAAGCGTGGTTTGCTCCGCCGCCTCATCCGTGCATTTGCTCGAGGCTACGCCCGAGTATTCCCATTTCATCCCGACCGACAGCGTAAGGGGCGCCACCAGGTACATCGGTGGGTTGGTGCTGGAGCCGCAACGCCAGTTGCTCGAGCCGAGCCAGCGGCCCTGGGCGTCGAAATCCGCTGAGTAGCTGCCGGAGCCAAAAACCTGCGGGTCGGTCGTCGACTGGTAATCGCCCAGGTACTTGATGGATACAGTGCCATCCATTGCGACATTGCTGACAAGCCTGGTGACGTAGGTCTGCGAGTCGGTGTTCTCGCCCTGTTCGCGCGAGGTGTATTTGAAAGCGTAATAATCGCCAGTAGCAGGCTTCGCTGCGACATAAGTCTTTGGGCCGGACTGTGTTTGAGCGGCACCGGTTCCGCCATTCGACCCACCGCCACCACCGCCACAACCAGCAAGCATCCCCGCTGCTACCACTACCGCCAGCCAACTATTACGCATGAATTCCCTTGAAGCCATTGTTAAACGAAAAGCCAACAATATTGCCATAAAGTAATCAAAAGTGCAACAACTGGATACAAAGTGCTTGCTCCAGGACACTTCGCCGAAACAGGAAAACGGGAAGATGCTTCCATGTGCAGTGCGAGTGCACATTTTCATAAATTTATTTCTGAAGGGATTAATGATGAAAACCTTGCATAAAGCATTCGTCATCGGCGCAGCAGTGATCGGGTTTGGCGCGGCAGCGTTGCCAGCCATGGCAGAAGAGGCCCCGCAGCAGCATCAATATGCGGCAACCAAATTCGATCCGGTAAAAATGCAGGAGCGCATGGACGCGCATGCCAAGCGCCTGCACGATACGCTGAAAATCACCCCCGCCCAGGAAGGTGCATGGCAAGCTTATTTGTCGGCGCTGAAATCGAATATGCCGCAGCGTGGCCAGTTCGATCGCGCCTCGTTCAAGGATATGCCGGCGCCTGAGCGCATGGAAAAGCGGGTCGAGATGGCGAAAGCCCATCTGGCCCGCATGGAAAGCAACCTGGCAGCAACCAAGACTTTCTATGCCACGCTGACGCCGGAACAGCAAAAGCTGTTTGATGAGAAGGCAGGCCACTTCGGCCACCATCGCCATGGCCGCATGATGCGACACCAGGGCTAAAAACAAAGGGCGCCAGTTCATCTGGCGCCCTTTTTATCAATTCAGCTTTTGCAGGGACCGCAGGAATTTCTCGCTATCCTGGAAGCCGATTACCCGCGAATCGGGGATTTCCTGGCCTGCGGCATTGAACATGATGATGCCCGGTGGGCCAAAGAGCGTGAACCGCTGCAGCATTGCCTTGTCGGCCTCGTTATTTTCTGTCACGTCTACCTGCAGCAAAATCGTATTGGCCAGTTTTTTCTGGACTGCCGGATCGACAAAGGTCAGCTTTTCCATTTCCTTGCACGATACGCACCAGTCGGCATAGAAGTCCAGCAGCACGGTTTTGCCGCCGGTTTGCTCCAGCACCGCATCGAGGTCTGCCACCGTCTTGATGCGGGTGAATTGCAGGTGGCGGTCGGCGCGGCCGGCCAGCCGCTCGATCGGGTGCAGCGGATCGGCGCTGCCGGTCGCCAGCCCCGCAATCTGGATCAGGCCAATGGCAGCAAAGAAGGCGGCGATGACTTTTGGCAGCCACTTGCCGCGCTCATGGGTCAGCAAGAAGAACGCGTAGCCCACGCCCAGGATCGCCCAGCCAATCATCTGCACCTTGCCCGGCAATACCGGCGCTACCAGCCACAATGCCATCGCCAGCATCAGCACGCCGAAGAAGCGCTTTACCGCCTGCATCCAGATGCCGGCACGCGGCACCAGGGCGCCAGCCGAAATGCCGACCAGCAGCAGTGGAATGCTCATGCCAACCGCCATCGAAAACAGGGCGCTGCCGCCGACGACGACATCGCGGGTCTGGCTGATGTACACCAGCGCGCCGGCCAGCGGTGCCGCGACGCATGGCCCGACGATCAGGGCGGAGATGGCGCCCATCGCAAATACGCCGGCCAGCTTGCCGCCGGACTGGCGGTTCGATGCCCCTGCCAGGCGCGATTGCATCGCTGCCGGCACTTGCAGGTCATACAGGCCGAACATCGAGAGCGCCATGGCCGCCATGCCCAAGCCGAAGAAGCCCAGTACCCATGGGTTTTGCAGCGCCGCCGAAAGGCCCTGGCCAACCAGGCCGGCGGCCACGCCCAGCGCAGTGTAGACGATCGCCATGCCGAGCGAGTAGCTGACCGACAGCACGAAGCCGCGCGAACGATTACCGGACGAGCCGTCGCCGACAATGATCGAGGACAGGATCGGGACCATCGGCAGCACGCAAGGCGTGAACGACAAACCGAGGCCAAGCAGGATGAACAGCGGAGCGATCACCAGCAGGCTGCGCCCCTTCAATGCCGATTCGATCTTGCCCATTTCGCTGTCGCCAGCCGCAGTCGCGGACGGTGCGGCGCCAACTGCTGCCGGGTCTGCTGCAACGGCGCCTGCGGCCGGCGCATCGATGCCAGCCGGCGCGGTCGCGCCCGGAACGCTCTGCTGCGCGGAGGTCGCCGCAGCCTGCTTTGCGCCGATGCCGAACACGCTGCCGCCGGCAGGCGCGCTGGCGCCGCCAACCACCATCAGGCGCGCCGACGATTCCATCGGCGAATAGCACAGGCCTTTTTCCGAACAGCCCTGGCTGGTGGCCTTAAGAGTGAATGGCCCCGGCGCCTCCACCGGGATCACGATCGTCACCTGGTGGCGGTAGGTCTCCACATTCTTGGCAAACGTCTCATCGTATTTGACCTTGCCGGGCGGGATTTGCGGTTCGCCCAAGGTTGCGCCATCGGCAACGAACTTGAAGCGTTCGCGGTACATGTAATAGCCGTCCGCGATCTCATACGTCACGGCGATGGCCTTGCCTTCCACCACCTTGGCGGAAAACTTGAATGCTGCCTGGGGATCGAGGAATTCCTCGTCGGCCCGCGCCGCGCCGGCAAACAGGAGAACAAAGAGCGAGAGCGCGGCGAACAGCCACGCCTGGAAAGGGGACGCTTGTCGGTGCATGGTCTTGGGCGGTGAATCGATCGGGCTCGCCCATGTTACACCGGGCGGCTTAACGCTGCTTTAAGCTACTACCAATTGGCAATAAAAAAAGCCGGGCAAGGCCCGGCTTTTCAATAAACCTGTCTGAGATTACTCAGCGGTTGGTGCCTCGTCAGCGGAGCTGACTTCTGGACGGTCCACCAGCTCAACGAAAGCCATTGGAGCGTTGTCGCCATGACGGAAACCCA
>Ga0209050_1000794_pt1 | contig 44654 bp, 38 predicted proteins | sample Araplavi_mTSA_r2_FD_184276 | JGI IMG/M metagenome (GOLD analysis project Ga0209050, IMG submission 184276) | Arabidopsis root microbial communities from North Carolina, USA - plate scrape MF_Cvi_mTSA_r2 (SPAdes) (version 2) | ecosystem: Host-associated > Plants > Roots > Endosphere | place: USA... | reverse complement strand
CGAAGCGCCGCGCGTGATCAGCCGCGAGGAGATCCAGCGCGAAGTGTGGCGCGACGAACCGCCGGATTCGGATTCGCTGCGCAGCCATCTGTACATCCTGCGCAAGGCGATCGATCGCGGGCACGACACGCCGCTGCTGCAGACCATCCCCGGCATGGGCTTCCGCATCGGCGAACACCCTTCGGCGTTCACCGCCTCGCGCAACCAGCGCGAGGGCGTGGCGATGCGAGGCTGAACCGCGCGAAGCGACCCGCAAAGGCAGGCCGGATCGGGTAGTCTGGGCGCACTCGAACGCCCAGGAAGCGCACCGATGTCGCTGGGCCCCGTTCGATCCCACCTGCGAAGCGCGACCGCATCCGCCCATGGACGCGTCGATGCGCTGCTGCCGCAGGGCGTCGCTCAACCCCGCGATTACGCTGTGTATCTGCGCGCGATGCATCGTTTCGTCGCCTCCAGCGACCTGCCTGACGGCGCGCGCGAACGCTATCTGCCGCTGCTTTCCGACGATCTGCACACGCTCGGCATCACCGCGGACGCGCCGCCCGCCAATGCGCGGCCCACCGATGCGTCGCGCGATCGTTACGAACGCCTGGGCTGGGCATACGTGTTCGAAGGCTCGTCGCTGGGCGCGCGCATGCTGCTGCGCCAGGCGGGTTCGCTGGGCTACAGCGGTCGCGCCGGAGCGCGCTACCTGAACGAGCATGCCGGCTCGATCGAGTGGTCGGACGTACTTCGACAGCTCGAAGAGTCCGCTCCCGACGAAGACCAGCTCCACCGCCTCGTCGCGGCCAGCCATCATGCTTTCGCCGCCGTCGAAGCGGCATTGCTCGACGCCCTGAGCATCGAAAAGGATCGTTCATGAATCCCGCCAACGCCACGCAGGCGGAACTCTGCGCGCGCGAACCGATCCATCTGTCCGGCGCGATCCAGCCGCACGGCTATCTCATCAGCTGCAGCTGGCCCGACTGGACGGTCCGGCATGTCTCGGCGAACGTCGGCGAGCTGCTGGATGAAACGCCATCGAGGCTGCTGGGTTCGTCGCTGCGCGAGCATGTCGACGAAAGCATCCTGGAAGCCATCGCCGACGCGCTGCGCTTCATCGAGCCCGGACTGGCCGCACAACGCGTGGCGACGGCCAACATCGGCGCGCGCGGCATGTTGTGCGACATCAGCACGCACCTGCACCAGGGGCTGGTGCATATCGAGATCGAACCGCAGGCCGCCGGCATGAACAGCGTCGGCTCGCTCACCGCCAACGCGATGATCGGCCGCATCGCCGGGCAGGACCCGGGCCCCGCGTTCTTCCACCAGGTCGCCAGCCTCGTACGCGAACTCACCGGCTACGACCGCGTGATGGTCTACCGCTTCCGCGCCGACGATGCAGGCGAAGTGATTGCCGAGGAACACTCCGAGGACATGGAGCCGTACCTCGGCCTGCGTTATCCAGCCTCCGACATTCCCGCGCAGGCGCGCCATCTGTACCTGATGAACCGGCTGCGCGTGATCCCCGATGCGGGCTACGCGCCGGTGCCGATCGAGCCCGCGCGCCATGCCGGCGGCGCGGCGCTGGATCTGTCGCATCACGCATTGCGCAGCGTTTCGCCGGTGCACCAGGAATACCTGCGCAACATGGGCGTGGGCGCGTCAATGTCCATCTCGATCGTGGCGGGCGGGCGTTTGTGGGGCCTGATCGCGTGCCACCATCGCACCCCGCGGCTGGTGCCGCCGGGCATTCGCGCGACCGCCGACCTGTTCGGCATGTATGTGTCGATGCGCGTGGCCGGCAGCGAGCAGGCCACCGCCATGGCGCTGTACGACCAGAGCCAGCAACTGGGCGACATGCTGCGCGACATGACGCAGAAGGGACGCGCGCTCGCCGACGTGCTGCCGCCGTACCTGCGCGTGATCATGAAGCTGCTCGACGCCGACGGCGCGATGATGGTCCTCGGCAACCGGCAGATGAGCCTGGGCACCGTGCCGGGCGGCGAGTCGTTCTCCGAACTGTGCGCCTGGGGCGCGGCGCGCGCCGGTGCGGTGGCCTTCACGCATCGCCGCGAGGAATGGCGCATGCAGGAGCGGCCCGCGGACGGCCTTGCCGGCGTGCTGTCGATGGCCTTCGGCCGAGATGGCGACGGCGTGTACTGCTTCCGCAAGGAGCAGATCGAGGAAGTCACCTGGGCCGGGCATCCGCACAAGGCCACCGTGCCGACCGACGACGGCCAGCGCATCGCCCCGCGCCACAGCTTCGCAGCGTGGCGCGAAACGGTGGGCGGCCAGAGCGTGCAATGGAGCGACAGCGACCGCCGCATCGCCGAACGCCTGTACGACATCCTCATCGACCTGCACCGTCGCAGCACGGTCAATGCCGAGGAACAGCTCGCGCTCCGCCAGCGCCAGCACGTGCGCGACGAAAGCGAACGCCTCGCGCGGCTGGCGGCGATACTCGGCGACATGCAGCACCTGGACGACGACCAGACGCGCCGCCTCGCCGAGCGCATCGGCGAGCTCGAGCAGCACCTGCGCGGGATCACCGGTGTCGCCGACGACACGGACATACCCGACGCCGCACGCTGACATCCGCGCGTAACGAAACCTGATGCGAACGCGTCGTTCAGCCTGAACGGCGCGGCGTTCGCACTTTCATCACAACGGTTTCACGCCGCAACGCCGGAAATGTATCGGCGGTGAAGCAACGGCCGTCGCGCCCGGCATTTCCAGCGCTACCCGACACCGCATGCGTCACGCACCACTTGGCAATGGGACTGTCGGGAGGGAGGGACGATGTCGAGCAGGCAACCTTTGCCTTGCCGCGGCGGCGCGGCAGCGCGCCGATCGCGCGACAGCGCGCGCATTCTTCCGGATGCATCCGGGATTCGAATCCACGAACACACCAACGCGTCATCGCCCCGCAACGGGCGGTGACGCGTCGTCATGGCCGCTTCGTGCGGCCGCTCTACATCGAGGAGGTGCGCAATGCGTCGTTCTTCGTTGTTCGTCGCCATCATCGCTATCTGCGCTGCCGCGCCGTGCTTCGCCGGCGGGCAGAACGAGAGTCGCGGCGACGTCCCCTCGTCCGCGGTCGCCGCCACCGCCACGCCGGCCGTGCAGCCTGAAGCAGTTGCGGCGCTGGAGAAGATGTCGGCACACCTGCGATCACTGAAGAGTTTCGGCCTGCATGCCGACACCACGATCGACCTGGTGACCCAGGACGACCAGAAGCTCCAGTTCCCCGGCACGATCGACTACAAGGTGCGCACGCCCGACGGGCTCTACATCGCCATGAAGACCGATCGCAAGGAACGCGAGGTCTGGTACGACGGCAAGACGCTCACGATCTACGGCCCGCGCAACAAGCTCTATGCGCAGACGCCGGCGCCGCCGACGATCGCCGCGCTGCTCGGCCTGGCGGAAGACAAGTACGGCATCGAACTGCCGCTGGCCGATCTTTTCCTGTGGGGAACGCCGAAGGCGCCCGTGTCGTCGCTGCGCTCGGCCGCGTACGTGGGGCCGGCGCGCATCAATGGCAGCGTCACCGACCAGTACGCGTTCCGGCAGGACGGCGTGGACTGGCAGATCTGGATCGAAGCCGGCGACAAACCGCTGCCGCGCCGGATGGTGCTCACCACCACCGACGATCCGACGCAGCCGCAGTTCTCCAGCACGTTGACCTGGAACACCAGCGCGGCGGTACGCGACGCCGACTTCGCGTTCGCGCCACCCAAGGACGCACATCGCATCGAACTCGTCGCGGCCGATGTCGCGGCCGCGAAGGAGGCCTCGCCATGAAGCCGCATGCCACCAGGCGCCATGCCGCCAAGCGTCACGCCGTACACCCGCAGGCAGGCAAGCACTGGCGCAATCCGCTCTACATCGGCGCGGGCATCGGGTTGCTGGCCGGTGCGATCGCTCTGCTCGCGGTGACCTCCGACGCGCAGGCCGCGCCGCGTGCGCGCGGCGGTGCACGCACCAGCGTCAACCATGCCAGCGCCGGTGGTGGGGCCGCACACGCGGCCGCGGCCAACCGCGGTGCGCACGCCACCACGAACCGCGAGGTCAACCGCAACACCAACGTCAACCGCAATACGAACGTCAACCGCAACACCAACGTCAACGTGCACAACGACATCGACATCGATGTCGACGACCACTGGCACAACGGCTGGTACGACGACCATCCGGTCGCCACGGCCGCCGCGGTCACGACGGCGGTCGCGGTCACGGCGGCGGCGATCGGCTCGGTCGTGAATTCGGTTCCGCCCAGCTGCGTCACCACCGTCGTCAACGGCGTTCCGTACCAGCAGTGCGGCAGCACCTGGTACCAGCCGCAATACGCCGGGACGTCGGTGCAGTACGTCGTGGTCAATCCTCCGAACTGACCCGTAGGGGCGGCTTTTTCCGACTTTCGACGCCGAACGCTTCTGTCACCATCCGGTCGCCTTCCAACTGCACGTCATCCCCCCAAGGGCGTGCCGCAAGCAACGGAGTTTTCATGCGCAACTTTTCGTTGGTATTAGGCGCGACACTGGCGTTATCCGCCCTGGTGGCAGGCGGATCCCTGTTCGCGCAGACATCACCTGCCCAATCCCCGCCCGCGGGCGCGGCGGCCAACATCGACGCGCGGCCTTTCCCGCGCGATTTCACCCAGAACGGCACGACCTTCAGCGTGCACCAGCCGCAGTACGACAGCTGGAACGACAACCAGCTCAAGGGCCGCTTCGCGATGTCGGTGAACACCGGCACGCGCACCGGCGCCGACGGCAAATCCGAACAGACCGCCGATTACGGGGTGGTGACCTTCCAGGCGCGCACACAGATCGACAAGGACGCGCGCGCGGTCGTGCTGACGAACCTGGAACTGACCGGCGCCAGCTTCCCCACCGCATCGGCCAAGCAGGCGCAATACCTCGAACTCGCCCGCGCGCAGCTGCGCACGAAGTCCACGCTGACCGTGTCGCTCGACCAGCTGGAATCGGCGATGGCGATTGCCGCAGTCGACGCGAAGGCGCCGGCTTCGCTGCCGGTGCGCAACGATCCGCCGGAGATCCTCTTCAGCACGCAGCCGGCGGTGCTGGTGCTGGTCGACGGCAACCCCGCGCTGAAGCCCAGCGGCGTGGCCGGCGTGCAGCGCGTGATCAACAGCCGCTCGCTGCTGCTTGAACAGGGCGGCCAGTACTACACCTACTTCGGCGGGCACTGGGCCAAGGCGGCGTCGCTCGCCGGTCCGTGGAGCGCGGCGGCGTCGGTGGACGGCAAGCTCACACAGGCGATGCAGCAGGCGGTGGCGTCCAAGCAGGTCGACACGCTCGACAATCCGCCGCAGGCGCTGGCGCAGGCATTCGCGAACGGCGGCCTGCCGGACCTGTACGTGCGCACGCATCCGGCCGAACTCATCACCGTGCAGGGCGACCCCCAGTTCGACACCATCGCCGGGACGAAGCTGAGCTACATCACCAACACCGGTGCGGACGTGTTCGTCGATGCCGGCGCCGACAATGCGTGGTACATGCTGGTGTCGGGCCGCTGGTTCACCGCGCCGGGCAGCAAGGGCCCGTGGACGTACGTGGCGCCGAACCGCTTGCCTGCGGACTTCGCGAAGATCCCGCCCGACAGCCCGAAGAGCGGCGTGCTCGCATCGATTCCCGGCACGCCCGAGTCGAAGGAAGCGCTGATCGCCAACGACATCCCGCAGACGGCGACGGTGAAGAAGACGCAGGCCAAGCTCAGCGTGAGCTACGACGGCGCGCCGCAGTTCGCGAACATCGAAGGCACCTCGCTCCAGTACGCGCGCAACACGCCGGTGCCGGTGATCCGCGTGTCGAACGACAGCTATTACGCGGTCGACAAGGGCATCTGGTTCGCCGCGTCCTCGCCGACCGGTCCCTGGACCGTGGCGACCAGCGTGCCGCCGGCGATCTATGGCATCCCGACCAGCTCGCCTCTGCATTACGTCACCTATGTGCGCGTGTACGGCAACGATGGTGACGACGTGTACGTCGGCTACACACCGGGTTACTACGGCACTGTCGTCACCGACAACGTCGTGGTGTACGGCACCGGTTACGCGTGCACGCCGTGGGTCGGCGCGTACTGGTACGGGTGCCCCGCGACGTACGGCATGGGCGCGTACTTTGGCTGGAATCCGTGGGTCGGCTGGAGCTTCGGCTGGGGCTGGGGCTGGTACGACGGCTGGTACGGTCCGTACAGCCCGTGGTGGGGTCCGTGGTACGGGCCGGCTTATCCCTACGGCTGGTGGGGCGGCGGTGCCGCGGCCTGGAACGTGTACGGCCATTGGGGCAATGCCGCGGTGCGCGGCACGGCAGCGGCGTGGGCCGATCCGTGGACCGGCAACGTCGGGCGCGGCGCGCGCGGCGGTTTCTACAACGAAGCCACCGGCGGGCGCGGCATCGGCCGCGCGGGCGTGAACACCAACGTCTACACCGGCACGACGAGCGCCGGCGCGCAGGGCATCCGCTACAACCCGCAGACCGGTCGCGTCGTAGCGGGCGGCAGTGCGGCGGCGGTGAATCCCTACACCGGGCAAGCCGCGCGTGCGGGCGATCGCACCGTCGTGAACACCAACACCGGCCGCGTGACGCAGGCCGCGGGCGGCGCGGCGATCGGTCCGAACGGCGCGGGCGCGGCCGGCGCGTTCAACACGCAGGGCCCGAACGGCAACGATGCGCGTGGCGCGGGCGGCTTCCACTACAACGCCGACACCGGCACGTTGAACCGCGGTGGCGTCGTGCAGGTGAACGACGACGTCTACGCCGGTCGCGATGGCAACGTCTACAAGCACGACGAGAACGGCTGGTCGAAGGTCGATCGTCCGGACAACCTGTCGGGGCAGACGCGGCAGAACATCGATCCCAGCGTCGACGGCGACCGCTTCGCGCGCGAGCGCGGCAATGAACGCATCAGCGGCGGCAATGCGGGCCAGCTCAATCCGGGCGCATTCCAGCGCCAGGGCGGCGGCTTCGAACCCGGCGGCAACTTCGATCGCGGTGGCGGCAACTTCAATCGCGGCGGCGGCATGCAGCGTCCGGTGGGCGGCTTCCGTCCGGGCCTGGGCGGCGGCGGCTTCCGCGGCGGTGGCGGCTTCCGTCGTCGCTGATTTGGGAACCACGCGTTCGGGAACCACACGCTTGAGAGCTGCACGTTCAAGAACCACCCCGCGCGGCGGCGGCGCATCCACGCACGCCGCCGCGCACGGGCCCTCGAAGGCCCACCGCCACCCATGGCGTAGATGAGTTCGCAATGGAGAGAGAACATCGATGAACACCAAGCTGCTTGCGGCCGGCATCGCGTTGGCATGCGCCGCCTTCGTCCAACCCGCGCTGGCGACCGAAGGCGCGCTCGGACGCACCATTACCGGCACCACCGTGCAGTCCTTCGCCGGCGTCGTGCCGCCCACGCCGGGCTTCGATGCGGCCATCGGCTATGTGTACTACTCGGGCGAGATCGACGGCTCGCGCCAGGTGCCGCTGAACAACCTGCTGACGTTGGGCATGAAGGCGGACTTCGAGATGCTCAGCCTCACCGGCATGTACGTCTGGGATACCGGTGAAGGGCGCTGGAACTTCGCCTCGATGGCGACACTGCCGTTCGCCACGGTCGACGTCACCGCCAACGTGGCGCTCGGTCCGCGCGCGGGACAGGTGAAGGACAAGGCCGACTGGGACGTGTTCGATCCCTTCTTCGCGCCGATCATCGCCGGCTACCACATCGACCAGACGCACCACATCTCGCTCGCGCTGTACATCTACACCGACTGGGGCAGCTACGATCCCAACCGACTGGCGAACCTGAGCCTCAACAACTGGACGTACTCGCCCACCGTCGGCTACACGGCGCTGATGCAGAAGGGCTCGCTCGAATTCACCGCGGTGGGCGCGGTCGATTTCTACACGAAGAACGACGCCACCGATTACCAGAACGGCGCCGTCTTCCGCGTCGACTCGATGCTGGTCAAGCGCTTCGCCAACGGCTGGGGCGTGGGCGGGGTCGGTGGCTGGATCTACCAGCTCGAAGACGATACCGGGCCGCTCGCGGACCGCCTCGACGGATTCAAGGGCCGCTCGCTCGCGCTCGGTCCCATCGTCAACTACACGAAGAAGTGGGACGGCGGGCAGGTCGAGTTCGACGCACGCTGGCTGAAGGAGTTCGACGTCACGCGCCGCATCGAAGGCGATCCGCTGATGGTCACCGCCACCGTGGCCTTCTGACGCTTGCATGCGGGCGGCGAGGAACGCCGCCCGCGATCCGCGTATCGCGGCACGCCCACTGCACGGAGAAGCTCATGACGCGTTTCATCCTGCTGGTCCTTGCCCTTGCATCCACCTGTAGCGCGCACGCCCAGCAATCGTCCGGCGGTTCGGCCGACGACATCTCGCGCAAGCTCAACGATCCGGGCGCGGCGATGGTGTCGGTGCCGTTCCAGTACAACTACCTCGGCGATGTCGGCCCCGGCGGCGACGCTCACAACGAACAGTTGAAGATCCAGCCGGTGATCCCCTTCGTCGGCGAACACGGCAAGTTCCTGTTGCGCCCCATCCTGCCGCTGCAATGGAACGACTACCCGCAGCGCAAGCACGGCACGGGCGACCTGTTCGTGCAGGGCTACTACATCCCGACGCACGCGGGCGCGCCGAGTCCCACCGAAATCGGCTTCGGCGCCGCCGCGCTGCTGGATACCGCGAGCCACGACAGCCTCGGCACCGGCAAGTATTCGGTCGGCCCCGCGTTCGTGCTGATCCACAAGACCGGCCACTGGACGATCGGCGCGCTGGCGAACCACGTGTGGTCGTTCGCCGGCGACAGCGACCGCGACGACGTCAGCCTGACCTCGATGCAACCCTTCTTCACGCGCCAACTGCAGAAGGGCTGGTCGATCAGCTTCACCTCCGAAGCGCAATACAACTGGGAAGCCAGCAGCGGCAACGCGTGGACCGTGCCGCTGGGCGGCACCGTGTCGAAGGTCGTGCGATTCGGCCACATCCCGGTGAGCTTCGGGCTCGGCGGTTTCTACAACGTCGAACGGCCCGAGTTCACCAACCGGTGGACCGGGCGCTTCCTGGTGACGCTCGCCTTCCCGGAATCCCACTGAGCGCATCGCGCAAGGAGGCCTGCGGCATGCATCGAAACATCGTGCGAGGAACGGGACTGATGGCGCTGCTCGCGCTCGCGCCGGCAGTGTTTTCGCAGGAACGGATGGTTGCCGACACCTCGCAACCGGACGTCGCATCGCCGGCGCAGCCAATATCATCGCCAACGACGACGACGTCCGCGCCTTCGCACGCCACGACGCCTTCGCAGGATCCATCGGCGCAGGAAGCACCGTCGTCGTCATCGCCGCAACAATCGACGATGCAACCTCCCGCCGACACGAAGCCCGGCATGCGCGCCCTCCTCCACGACCCCAAGGACGGCAAGTTCGACATGTCGCGCTGGCTGCTGGAACGCAAGGGCGGATTTCTTCCGGTGCCGATCATCGTCAGCGATCCGGCCGTGGGCTACGGCGGCGGACTTGCCGCGTTGTTCTTCCACCGCCCCGCCGGTGCGGCGACCACGCGCACGACCGCCGACGGCCGCCAGCAGATGGTGGCCCCGAACATCTTCGGCGGCATGGCGATGAAGACCGAGAATGGCACCTACGCCTACGGCGGCGGCGCGATGCTGCACTTCAAGGACGATCGCTGGCGCTATACCGGTGGCGTCGCGAAGTCGTCGGTGAACCTCGCCTTCTACACGCCGGGCCGTTTCACGGAGCCGCTGGCGATCGATTACAACGCCGATGGCCTGGTGTCGTTCCAGAAGATCGCGCGCCGGCTCGGCGACGAGAACCTGTTCCTGGGCCTGTCGTGGACGTACATGGACCTGGACCTGAGCTTCGACGTCGCCGCGGACGCCTCGCGCTTCACGCCGAAGGAACGCGCGCAGACCACGTCAGGCCTGGGCCTGTCGTTGCAGTACGACCAGCGCGACAACTCGTTCACGCCCAACAGCGGCTGGCTGGGGATGATCGAAGGCAACTTCTACGGCGATGCGATCGGCAGCGACACCACGTTCCAGAGCTATCGCTCGCACGTCTACGCGTACCTGCCGATGGGCGGCGACCGCTTCGTGCTCGGCGGCCGCGCGGACGTGCGCTGGGCGAACGGCGACATCCCGTTCTATCGCCTGCCGTTCATCGACCTGCGCGGCGTTGGCTCGGCGCGTTACGCCGACACGCGCGCCGCGACGCTGGAAACCGAACTGCGCTGGAACACGACGCCGCGCTGGGCATTGATCGGCTTCATTGGCGCGGGCCGCACCTGGGGCCGCCACAACGATTTCGGCCAAGCACCGAGCCAGGTCGCAAAGGGCGCGGGCGTGCGCTACAAGATCGCCAGCGTGCTCGGGCTGTACACCGGCATCGATTACGCCTGGGGTCCGGAAGACGAAACGCTCTACGTGCAGGTCGGCAGCGCCTGGCGCTGAGCGTGCGGCTTACAGGACACGCGCCTCAGTCGCGGCGTTGCTCATGGTCGCCCGCTTCGCCATGTGGCTCGGCGTCCTGTTGCCCATCGCGTTGCGCGCGATGCGGCCTGCGCGAATGCTCGCGCGCCGGCTCGCGTTGTCGCGCCTCGCTCTGTTCCCGCGCCATCCGCGCGAGCTCCTCATAGCGCTTGCGCATGCGGTCCAGTTCGGCCTGGTCCAGTTCCTCCAGGTCGAGCAGCGTGTTCTCGGCCAGCCGCGTGGCGCGGATGAGCTCGTCGAGCTTGATCTGCATCGCCTCGGTATCGCGGTTCTGCGTGTTCTGGATCAGGAACACCATCAGGAACGTGATGATCGTCGTACCGGTGTTGATGACCAGCTGCCAGGTGTCGCTGAACCCGAACATCGGGCCGCTCACCAGCCACACGACGACGATCAGCACCGCCAGGCCGAAGCACGACGCATTGCCGGTCCAGCGGGCCGCACTCTTGGCGAACTTTCCGTGCCAGTCCATGCGCGTCGTGCCGTCGCGCGGCCGATCGCCGCGACGAAACGATCCGCCGCGACCGCGAAAATCCATGTGAACAGCCGTATCACGCGCTCGCAGGCGAACGTCGTTTCCGTCACGCGGCGTTACCCGGGCGCGGTCGTATCGTCGATGCAACACGACACCGAACGACCGGAGGCACGCCATGTCGCAGGATCGCAAGGACCCGCCGCTGCACGACGACAAGAAGTCGCCGGCGAAGCCCGAAGACGCGCGCGACCGCGAGAAGCGCAAGCAGCACGAAAGCGAGAACCAGGACCAGGCACTGGAGGAAACCTTCCCCGCGAGCGATCCGGTATCGCCGTTCGTGCCCGCCAAGGCACCGGACTGACCGCACGATGGCGGCCGGCGGAGTCCTGATCTCACCCGCACCGGAACCCGAACGCGCAGGCTGCGCGAACGGCGCCGGCTGCGTGGTGGAACTCCTGCGGCGCGAGCGTCGCAGCGAACACGAAGCGGCCACCGGCCGCTGGATCGGCGAACGCCTCGCAGCGCTGCTCGAATACGACTACGGCGGCGTGCATGCGTTCGACGCGCGCTACGACCTGCCGCCGTACTTCATTCCCGACGTGACGCTGCTCACCTCCGACGCACGCGAGCTGGGCATCACCGGGCCGCATCAGCTGCTGGGCGGCGTGGTGCCGCACGCGTTCGTTGCGACGAAGACGATCACGCATCGCCTCGTCGATGGGGCGCGTGCGAAGCCGGAAGGCTGGTCGGACACGCTCGGCCTCGCGCTGGACGAGGTCACGCTGCCGGGCTTCGCCGCCTTCAACGTGGAAGATGTCGGCCGCGCGGCGCGAGCGCTGTTCGACCAGGGCCTGCCCGCGCGCATAAAGCGCGCCGACGGCATCGGCGGACTTGGGCAGTCGGTCGCGACCGAACGCAAGTCGCTCGACGCGGCGCTCGCGCACCTGGATCCGCAATCGCTCGAACGCGTGGGCGCGGTGGTCGAGCTCAACCTCAAGCCGGTGAAGACCTACAGCGTCGGCACCGTTGCGGTCGGCGCGCATCGCATCGCGTACTTCGGCATGCAGCAGCTCACACGCAGCCGGTCCGGGCTGGCCGTGTACGGGGGCTCCGCGCTGTCGTGCATCCGAGGCGACCTGAACGACCTGTTCGCGACGCTGGAAGACGAAGCCGAGCGCCGCGTGCTGCGCTGCGCGATCCGCTACGACGCGGAGGTCTCGCATGCGTACCCGGATTTCTTCGCCTCGCGGCGCAACTACGACGTCGCGCTCGGCGTGGATCCCTCGGGCATGCCACGCACCGGCGTGCTCGAACAGTCATGGCGCATCGGCGGCGCGACGCCGGCGGAGATCCTCGCGCTGGAAGCGATGCATCGCGACCCGCTGCTCTCATGCGTGAATGTCTCCACGCATGAGGTGCACGAGCTGATCGACCCGCCGCTGGGCGCCCAGGTGGTGTTTCGCGGTGAGGATCCGCACGTCGGCCCGATGACGAAGTACGCCATGCTCGACGCGCAGGACGATGCGCATGGACGTTAGCCTCGAAACCATCGAACTGGCGGTCGAACAGGAACGCATCAGCGGCACCGTGCTCTCTCCGCCATCGCAGCTGCCGGGCGTGTTGTTCGTGCACGGCTGGGGCGGAAGCCAGGAACACGACCTGGTGCACGCGCGCGAAGCGGCCGGCATCGGCTGCGTCTGCCTGACCTTCGACCTTCGCGGGCATGAAAGCACCGCGCGCCACTGGGAGAAAGTCAATCGTCCGCAGAACCTCGCCGACCTGCTGGCCGCGTACGACTGGCTCGCCGCACGGCCGAACGTGGACCCGGGCGCGATCGCGGTGGTGGGCATCAGTTATGGCGGTTACCTCGCTGCCTTGATGACCGCGCAGCGCCCGGTGCGCTGGCTGGCGCTGCGTTCGCCCGCGATCTATCGCGACGAGGGCTGGGAGCGGCCGAAGTTGCAACTGCATATCGACACCGATCTGGTCGCGTATCGACAGCAACGCATCGACTGGCATGACAACGCGGTGCTGCGCGCATGCGCGCACTATCACGGCCATGCGCTCCTGGTCGCCGCCGAGCACGACACGGTGGTGCCGCAACCGGTGATCGACAACTACGCCAATGCGTTCCACAACACGCGTTCGCTGACGCGTCGCGTGATCGAGGGCGCGGATCATGCGTTCTCTCAGAAGACGGCGCAGAAGGCGTACCAGGCGATCCTGGTCAAATGGCTGGCGGAGATGATCATGGGTGCGCGCGAGGAGGCGGCGCTGGTGAAGTTGCGGGAGCGGAAGGCGGATGCGGGGGATGGGGGCGGGTGAGCGATCGCTCCGACGCGCTGACGTCGTTCCACCAGCATCGACGGCATCCCACCTTCCGCGTCATCCCGGCGAAAGCCGGGACCCAGGCCCGTAACGTCGCTCGCGCGCGATGCGCGCAAACAACACCACCGTCATTCCAGCGGAAGCTGGAATGAACAAATAACAGCAACAGCAGAGCGCCACTTCGAAGTCGCGACCGCCGCCATCCATGGCGTCACGCACCGGACTCCGGATCGCCCTGCCCGGCCATCCTGGCCGGTCGTTCGGCGGGGCGCGCGGCAGTGCCGCGCAAACACCCCTCCTCACCCATCCATGGCGTCACGCACCAGACTCCGGATCGCCCTGCCCGGCCATCCTGGCCGGTCGTTCGGCGGGGCGCGCGGCAGTGCCGCGCAAACACCCCTCCTCACCCGGTCGTTCGTCGGGGCGCGCGGCAGTGCCGCGAAAGCGCCCCTCCTCACCCGCGTAAGCGGCCTGCCTCACCCATACGGCCCACCCATCACCGGCAACACGATCCCGTTCACATACGAAGAACACACCGGCGAAGCGAGGAACACATACGCAGGCGAGATCTCCTCCGGCTGCGCAGGACGTCCCATGTCGCTGGACTCGCCGAACTTCGCCACGTCCTTCGCAGAGCGATCCGCCGGATTCAGCGGCGTCCACACCGGACCCGGCGCAACGGCGTTCACGCGGATGCCGCGCTCCAGAAGATTGCTCGCCAGCGATTTGGTGAACGCGTGGATCGCGCCCTTCGTTGCCGAATAGTCCAGCAACTGCTTCGAACCGAAGAGCCCCGTTTCCGAGCCCGAATTGACGATGCATCCGCCGCGGGGAAGATGTTTCAGCGCTGCGCGCGCCATGTGGAAGTAGCCCGCGATGTTGGTCTGCAGCGTTTCCTGCAGGTGCTCGTCGGTGAGGTCTTCCAGCGACTGCGTATGCATCTGGAAGGCGGCGTTGTTGACCAGCACGTCGAGCTTGCCGAACGCCTGCACGGTCGCCGCCACGGCGCCGTCGCAGAACGTCGCGTCCTTCACGTCGCCCGGGATGACCAGGCAACGACGGCCTTCCTTCTCGATCGCGGCGCGCGTTTCCTCCGCATCCTCGTGTTCGTTGAGATAGACGATGGCAACGTCCGCGCCTTCGCGCGCGAATAGCACCGCCACCGCGCGCCCGATGCCCGAATCGCCGCCCGTGACTATCGCGACCTTGTCCTGGAGTTTCCCGCTGCCCTGGTAATCCGGCGCTTCAAAGCGCGGGCGCGGATCGAGCTCGTGTTCGTGGCCCGGCTTCTTCTGGTGCTGCGCGGGCAGCGGATTCTCCGGTTGTTTCCGCGTGCCCGCCTGCACGGGTTTCTTTTCCTGCTCCGGCTTCTTCGAAGCGGCGCCCTTCGAAGCGTTGCCCTTCGCGGCTTCCTTCGATTCCACTTCTTCCTGGATCGCCCGCTGTTTCGCCGCGGTACCCGCGGCCTGCGACGTCGGCTTCTTCTCTTTCGCCATGCTGGGTTCTCCTCGCTACCGCAGAACGCCCGGGTGCGGACACCCGGGCGTTCTTCTTCCACGCGGCCCACTCGGGCCGCCCTGCCCTTTGCCGCTTACTTCTTGGCCTTGGCGACCATCAGCGCGCTTGCGTCGACGCTCTTGACACCCTTGATGTTCTTGGCGACGGAGACCGCCTTGTCGTGCTTGGCCTTGCTGTCGACGGTGCCCGACAGCTTCACCACACCGTTCATGGTGTCGACGGAAATCTCGGTGCCTGGGACGTCGGACGTCGCCATCAGGTCGGCCTTCACCTTGGTGGTGATCCAGGTGTCGTTGACCGGCTGTGCGGAATCGCCCTGCTCTTCGGGTTCGGCCTGCGCGAGGGCCGACATCGGCACCGCGGCAATCAGCGAGGCCGCGCCGAAGAGGGCGGCGAACAGCTTCGTATTCGTACGGATCTTCATGTCGTACCTCCGTTGAAGGTGTCGACAGCTTTGTGCGTGGTCGCGTATCGCTGCGTGAAATCGGCGATATCGCGAGTTTCGCGCGCGGCGGGCGTTCACCGATGCGAAACCCGCGTGTACGACACCGCCTTTCGTTCACTCGCGCGCGCGTGCGAGGCGAAGTGCGACGTCCAGTGCATGGTCGGAGGTGGCGGGCACGTCGGGCTGGATGCCGGTCGCTTCCCAGTTGGTGCGCGTGATCGGATTGACCGGCGTTCCATCGGAAACGAACACGCTGAAGCCATCGCCGATGTCGATCATCCCGCCTGGATTGGCCGCGCCTGCACTGCGTTTGCCGACGATGGTCGCGCGCTTCGCGCTCTGCAGCGTGTAGGCGAACGATTCGGCCGCCGACGCGGTGCCGCCATCGACCAGCACGTACAGCGGCAGCTGCGTGCGCGGCGATTCGTGCGGCGTTTGCGGTGCTTCGCTCATCGACTCGTTACGCGTGCGGAACGTGTTGTAGATGTCGGCACCGGGCGCGACGAACGCGCTGGCCAGGTAGCCGACCATGCTCGGTGAACCGCCGCGGCAGCCGCGCAGGTCGACGATCATCGCCCGCGTTCCGGAAAGCTTCGCCAGTGCGCCGTCGATGGAAACGCGTTCCGGCGCATCGGCATCGTCGAATTCGAAGTGCGCGAACTGGCTCAGGCGCAGGTGGCCGATATCGCCGGGAAGCGTCTCCACGGTCGAGATGCCATGGTTCGCCGGCGCTGGCGACGGGCGGCGCGGACCCGGCGCCTGTTGTGCGTCGCCGGCTGCGTTCCAGCGCACGCGGAAGTGACGGTCCAGCGGACGCAGCCGTGCCGTCAGCGCGTCGGCCAGGGCCTGCGGCGCGAGCGCGTCGAAGTCGCCGTTGGCGGCGTCGTGGCGCAGGTCGTCGGCGATGGACCTGCCGCGCACGGGGTCGAAGTAATTGTCGGCGATGGCTTCGGCCACGGCATCGACCCGCTCGCGGGGGACCGGCGCAGCGTGCGCGGCGAAGGCGGACAGGAGCAGGACGGCGGCGGTGCGGAGCATGGGCGGCATGGCGGAAATCCCGGGGTTTCCAGTACTGGATGCCCGACGCGCCGGGAGCGTCGCACCGCCCGGGCGACGCCCCGGCGGTACACTGCGCGCATGAAAATCTTCAAGGCCTTCACGCTCGAAGCCGCGCACCGCCTGCCCAACGTCCCCGAGGGCCACAAGTGCGCGCGCCTGCACGGGCACAGTTTCCGCATCGAACTCCACGTCGAGGGCGACATCGACCCGCACTTCGGCTGGGTGATGGATTTCGCCGACCTGAAGGCGGCGTTCAAGCCGCTCTACGATCGCCTGGACCACCACTACCTCAACGACATCGAAGGCCTGGAGAACCCGACCAGCGAACGGCTGGCCGTGTGGATCTGGGAACGCCTCAAGCCCACCGTGCCGCTGCTTTCGGAGGTGGTGGTGCATGAGACGTGCACTTCGGGGTGCAGCTACAAGGCGTGAGTCGGTATCCACGCGCATCGTGTCGAACACACGCTGCGAGCCCGGGTCCCGGCGTTGGCCGGATGACGGCGAAGCAGAGCCGGTCGGTTCTTACTTCACCTGCGGCCGCAGCAACGACCCGAACGTCAGGTACCACGAGTTCTCACCCTCATCGTTCGCGCCATACGCCAGGAACATCGGTCCCAGCGGCGTGCTGAAGCCGATGAAGAGGCTGCCGGCAAGGATCAGGTTGTCGTCCACCTCTTCCTTGGTCGCCCATACGTTGCCGGTTTCCAGGCTCGCGCCGACGAACATCGGCAACGAGAACAACCGGCTGGTATTGCCCGTGCGGCGATACATCACCGCGCGCGCCAGAGCGGTCTGCGTGCCGAACAGCGCGCGCTCGTCGAAGCCGGAAAGATTGAGGAAGCCGCCGAGGAATCCCTGCGTCTGGAAGAAGCTGTCGTTCTCCAGCGCGCTGCTCAGGTGCGCGCCAAGCAACAGGTGGTAGCGGCCCCAGGCCTGCGCCCAGTCTGCGGTGAGTCGCGCGACATCGCCTTCGACATTCGCGCCGGCGACATCGTGGTACGTCTCCAGGTCCGCGCTCACGCGGATGCCGCGGGTGGGGAAGTTGATGTTGTCCAGCGTGTCCCAGGTGGCGTTGTAGAACACGCCCGCGTACTTCTCTTCGCTGTTGGTGAAATCGTTGGGATTGCCGATCAGCAGGTCGCCGCGGTCCTTGCCCGCCACCAGTTCCGCGCTGATGCGCCATTCCGGCTGCGGCGTATAGCCGACTTCCAGCGCGGCCTGCCGGCGATTGACGCGGTACTCGGCCAGCTGCGCGTCGTCGATCCATAGCGGGAACGACTCGTTGCGCAACTCCAGCGCGGGCTTGACGTAGAACGCGCCGGTTTCGCCCAGCGGCTGGTAGAACTCCGACAGCAGTCCGGTAATGCGGCCCAGGCGCAGCACGTTGCGCCATTCGGCACCCAGCGTGTTGACGTCGTTGAACGTCAGCTCCGCCGAAACCATGTAGCTGTTGCGTCCGTTGAAGTTGTCGTCGAGCTGGAAGCCCAGCTTGCCGAAGGCCGACCACGGTTTTTCCGCCGGAATGATCTGCAGGCCGCGCTCTCCGTTGCGATCGACCAGGCGGTAGTCGATCTGCTGGAAGCGGCCGTCGCCATAGGCCGTCCCGATGTTCTTCTCGAGGCGGTCGACGTCGAAGGGCTGGTCGAGGTTCGGCGCCACCGCGCGCTCGACTTCGCGCGTTGCCGACGGCGAGCGCCCTTCGACCACGTCGAGGAACGACACGAGCTTCGGATCGAAATCGCGAATGCGCTGGCGCTGGCGGTACGCCGCGTACGTCGCCTCATCCACGGACAGCGCGCGCAGTCGCGGCAGCGCCGCTTCGGCGGCGCGCTCGCCGATCTCGATGGCTTCCGCGCCGCGGTTGAACTCCGCCGCGGTAATGTCGCCCAGGTCCGGCTGGATCAGCACGTCGTCCGGACGCAGCGTGGCGAGCATCGCTTCGGTCTTCTCGCTCATCAGCGCCGAGATCATCTGGTCCATGATCACCAGCGGATTGGTCAGCGCCTCCTCCTTGTGCAGGGGCGAGCCGACATCGACCACGATGAGGCGGTCGGCGCCCATTTCGCGCACGACGTCCACCGGCACGTTGTCGACCATGCCGCCATCGACCAGCAACCGGTCGCCCACGCGCACCGGTGCGAACGCGCCGGGCACGGACATGCTCGAACGGATCGCCAGCGCGAGGTCGCCATCCTCGAACACCACCTTGTCGCCGGTGACGATGTCGGCGGCGACCGCGCGGAACGGGATCGGCAGCTGGTCGAAGTTGTGCACGTCCCAGGTCGACAGCGTCAGCCGGCGCATCAGCATGAGCAGCTTCTGGCCCTGCACGATGCCCACCGGCAGCACGACGCGGCCGTCGACGTAGCCGATCTCCAGGTCCAGCAGGTAGCGGAAGTCGGCGTCCTTGCGGCGCATCGGCTGGCCGGGGCGCGGCGGGTCGTCGACGAACATGTCGGCCCAGTCGATGGTGTCGATCAGGTCTTCCATTTCCGCCGGCGTGTAACCGGTGGCGTACAGGCCGCCGACGATCGAGCCCATGCTGGTGCCGGCGACCTTGCAGACCGGGATGCGCTCGCGTTCGAGCACCTTGAGCACGCCGACGTGGGCCGAACCGCGCGCGCCGCCGCCGCCGAGGACCAGGCCGACGCAGGGCAGGTCGTGGCGGGGAGCGGCCGTCTGCGCGAGGGCCGGGAGCGCGGCCGGGCCGGCGATGACCGCGACGACCACGGCCAGAAGGCCCAGCAGCCTCCCCTTCTTGCGGCGCGGTTTCGAGGGGGAGGTCAGCATCATCGTCCGGTCATCCTGTTAGGCGATCTTGCGTAAGCACAGGCCGTTGCAGCGCGATTCTGCCATCCGACCTCAACTCCCCCAATGGGACCTGAGTCCCGGATCGGCACTTGTTGCACTGCAACAAACCCTGCGCTATGCTGCATCGCACAATCCACCCCTCCCCCGGATTGACCCAGGAGAACACCATGTACCAGCCGTTCAACGAACAGTTCGCCGCCGCGACGCGTCAGTTCGCGGACACGGCCGCACAGGTCAACCGCCTGGCCCTCGATAACGCCGAGGCCGTTTTCGGCCTGCAGCTTGCGGCGATCGAGGACCGCGTCAACGCCACCTTCGCCTTCCTCGGCGAAGCGGCGGAAGTGCGTGACTTCGACGGCCTCAAGACCCTGTGGCCGAAGGGCGCGCAGGTCGCACGCGAGAACTTCGAGCGCGGCGTCGCCACCGGCCAGGAAGTCTTCGGCCGCACCATGAAGGCGCAGGGCGCGATTTCCGAACTGGCCAAGTCGCAGTTCGAAGCCGCCGCGCGCGGCGTGCAGGGCGAGGTCGAGAAGACCGTGAAGGCCGCTGCGGCCGCCGCCCCGAAGACCAGCGTCAAGTAAGCGTCCGTCTCCAGATTTCAGCTCTCTCCTTTTAGCTTTCCTTTTCCAACACGCTCCGCCACCCCCTCCCGGCGGAATGGAAACCCGGCAGCCCGTGCTGCCGGGTTTTTTCTTTTGCGCGTTCGCAGCGCGATCAAGTCGCGCTGCCCTGGTCCCGACGACGACGCTGCAATGGCAACGCGCCGGTTGCGGCGATCCACATCCCCTCTTACGCTGCATGGACCGGCGTCACAGTCCGGTGGGCGATGGGGATCGCCCGCATTCCAGGGGTTGCAAACAAATCAGGAGAGAAAGGATGGGAAAGCAGTGGCGTTTCCTGTTGGTCGCGTGCGCGTGCGCGCTGGCCTTCGTCGGACCGGTATCCGCCCAGGAAGAAGGCGAGGATCCGGTCACCCAGTTGGCATGGAAGGTCGGCCCCACCGATGGTGAGATCACCTCGCGCGCGCACATCAAGGTCCCGGACGGCTACGTCTTCCTCGGCCCGGACGGCACGCGCAAGCTCAACGAAATGATGCAGAACCCCTCCTCCGGGGTCGACGAGTACACGATCGCGCCCAAGGACCTGTCCTGGATGGCGTACTTCAGCTTCGACGAAGTCGGCTACGTGAAGGACGACGAGAAGCTCGAAGCGGACGACATCCTCGCCTCAATCAAGGAAGGCACCGAACAGTCCAACGAGGAGCGCCGCCAGCGCGGCTGGGACACGCTGCGCATCGAAGGCTGGAGCTTCAAGCCGCAGTACGACACCAAGCTCAACCTGCTGGAGTGGGCGGTGCTGGCCGAAAGCCTGCCGGGCCACCAGAAGGTGGTGAACTACAACACGCGCCTGCTCGGCCGCCGTGGCGTGATGCAGGTGGTGGTGGTCGCCAGTCCGGAGGAGCTCGACGCGGCGGTTTCGCAGTTCAAGTCGTTGGTGCCGGGTTATGAGTTCAACGCAGGCGAGAAGTACGCCGAGTTCAAGTCGGGCGATCACGTCGCCGAATACGGCCTGGCCGCACTGATCACCGGTGGCGCGGCAGCGGTCGCGTCGAAGAAGGGCTTCTTCGCGGCGATCGCGATCTTCCTGGCGAAGGCGTGGAAGCTGGTGCTGATCGGCCTGGCGGGCCTCGCCGCGGCCGTGCGCAAGTTCTTCGGCGGCAAGGACGAGTCTCGCGGATGACGCTGTCGATGGACGTCCTGCTGGTAGGCGCCGTGGTGGCGCTCTACCTGCAGGACGCCACGCTTCTGCTGCACTACGACGAGGTCGCGCTGACGCGGACCTCGCGTGGCTGGCGCGCGTCGACCGGCGGCATCGAGGCGCGCGATCGCCGCGTGTTCGTGCCGGATTTCTTCCGGCCGGCGCAGCCGCTGTTCCGCAGCAGCTGGCTCAGCGATCCGGCGCACGCGTCGACGCGAACGCAGACGTTCCACTTCGTGGATGCGTTGTCGGTGTTCGCACGGCCGCTGCGTCTGTTGTGGCTATGCCTTTTCGTCGCGTTGCCGCTGCTGTTGTGGCGGCGTCCGGATCCGCTGTGGCTGCTCACGCTGACGGGGATGGTTTACGGGATCACCGCCTGGCTGTGCGTGGGCGTGTGGCGGTTCCGGCGTGTGCTGGAACTTGGCGAGCGCGACGCACTCAAGCTCGCGTTCGAACTGCTGTGCTGCCCGCCGCATGCGCTCAACGTGGTGCGGCGACTGTCGTTGCGGCGCGGCCTCAACGAGGACGCCGTGGACGCGGTGCGACGCCTGCTGCCGGCCGATACCGTCGCTCGTGCAGGCGAACAGATGGAACAACGCTTGTCCTACGCGCTGGCGCTGCGCGGCGATGACGCCGTGCTGCTGCATGCGCGCAACCGACTGGAGGAACTGCGATGACCGCGACCGAAGCCGTCGTGATCGTGGGTGGCATAGGGCTGGGATGGTGGGTGGTGGCCGTGTTCTGGCCGAGCCTGAGCAACGGCGCGCGCAGGCCGGAGCCTGCCCCGCGCGAACCCGATCGCACGATCGGCTGGCACGAGGAACTGGGCGTGTCCCGCGACGCGACGCTGGAGGAGATCACCGCGGCCTACCAGGCCCGGCGCTCGGCCTACAACAGCGACCGGACCGCCCACCTTCCGCCGGAGTTGCAGGCTGCCCGGCAGGAGCACCTGCACCGGCTCGAACTGGCGTACGACGCCGCGCGGCGCGATGCGGAGTGGCTGCGCCCTCGCAACTGACCCCGGCCGCGCCCGGGCCTGGCGCGGCTGGAATCCCGTGCTCATTTCGTGCATAATTCGTGCGTCCGTCGACCGGAGTTCCCCATAAACGCCGTCATGAAGCCCCGCGCCAGCCTCGCCGAAGCCCTTCGCGAGCCCGATCAGGTCTACCTCTCGCCCCGTCGCATCGGCGATGCGCTGGGCCTGCAGGTCCAGAGCATCGCCGAACGCGCGCGGGTCAGCCGTAACACGCCGACCGCGCGGCCGCAGAACGAACACCTCCAGCAGTACCTGCGCGATGTCGTGCGGGTCATCGCCGCCGCCGAGGATGCGGCCGGTGGCGATCGCACGCGCGCGATCTTCTGGTTCATGAACGACCCGCTGCCCGAGTTCGAATACCTCACCGCCGACGTGCTGGTGCAGGCGGGCAAGGCGCAGGTCGTGATCGACTACATCGAGTCGATCGCAGGCGGCGCCACCGGATGATCCTGCGCGAGCTGGGCGATGGCGACGCGCTGTATCGCGTCATCGTCCCGCGCTGGTCGCACGCACCGACTTCGGGCGCGGGCGCGGCGCGCAAGGGCGGCCGCTTCAACCGGCCCGGCCTCGAGGCGCTCTACCTGTCGAAGGAAACCGCGACCGCGCTGGAGGAATACCGCCAGTACGAGTTGCTGTTGCCGCCCGGAACGCTGGTGACCTTCATCGTCGGGCCGCTGCTGGTCGTGGATTTCTCCGGCGGTTTCGAAGGCGGGCGGTGGGAGCCGATCTGGGCCGACTACGCCTGCAACTGGCGCCGCCTCGCCTTCGACGAACGCAGCGAACCGCCAAGCTGGGTGTTGGGCGATCTCGCACTCGATGCGGGTGCCGCCGGCATCCTCTTTCCATCGGCGGCGAATCCCGGCGGCACCAACCTGGTGCTGTTCAATTCGAGCCAGCTGCCCGCACGCATGCTGCGCGTGCACGATCCGGACAGACATCTGCCCGATGACGCCCGCTCGTGGAGCGAGACCGACGACACACGCGACTGATCGCGTCGCTCGGCAGCTTCCGTTACTCAGATTTATCTCCTTATCGATGCGGCAAGCCTCATGCGCTGCATGCATGACGACATCGCACGAACTTTTCGGACGAACTTTTCCGGCTTCCCCGATTCATCCCCGGCACTGCACGTTATCGCGGCACGGCCGCATGGCGATGCGGCGCTTCGCGTGCACCGCACGCATGACGATGAGGATGAAACCGATGGATATCCGCAAACCTGCCGCCGCGCTCATCGGCGCGTCGTGGTCGGCCCTGTTGCTGGGCGTCGCCGCATTCCTGGCGGGACTGTGGAATGCCACACTGGAGCCGAGCGAGAAGGGTTACTACTTCACGGTATTGATGTACGGACTGTTCGCCGCCGTCTCGGTCCAGAAGAGCATCCGCGACCGTGCGCAGGGCATTCCCGTCACGGAGCTCTACTACTGGCTGTCATGGTTTTCGATCGCACTGGCATTGGCGCTGTTGACCATCGGATTGTTCAACGCGGCCAGCCTGAGCCTGAGCGAACGGGGCTTCTATGCGATGGCCTTCGCGCTGAGCCTGTTCGCCGCCGTCACGGTGCAGAGGAACACGCGCGATGTCGCGTCGCTGCGCGAAGCCGAATGACGCGCACGCTTTGGAAGGAATCCGTGAAAAGAAAAAGCCCGCCAAACGGCGGGCTTCTTCGTGCGGCGCTGGCCGCGAACTACATCGCCGGACGCGGTGTCGGCTCTTCTTCGTCGTCGCGTTCGATCACCGGCTTCTCGTCCATCTTGTCGCCCAGCAGGCGACGCACCGCGACGTAGAACACCGGGATCAGCAGCAGGCCGAGGAAGGTGGCGAACATCATGCCGCCGATCACGCCGGTGCCGATCGCGTGACGCGAGTTGGCGCCCGCGCCGCTGGAGATCGCCAGCGGGAACACGCCCATGATGAAGGCGAAGGACGTCATCAGGATCGGGCGGAAGCGAAGGTGTGCCGCTTCGATCGTCGCCTCGCGCAGCGTCTTGCCGTGCTGGCGCTGCTCGATGGCGAACTCCACGATCAGGATCGCGTTCTTCGCCGCAAGGCCAATCACCGTGATCAGGCCGATCTTGAAGTAGATGTCGTTGGGCAGTCCGCGCAGCAGCGAGAACAGCACCGCACCCAGCGCGCCCAGCGGCACCACCAACAGCACCGCCACCGGCACCGACCAGCTTTCGTACAGCGCCGCCAGGCACAGGAACACGACGAGGATCGACAGCGCAAGCAGCGCCGGCGCCTGGTTGCCCGACAGGATTTCCTGGTAGGACTGGCCCGTCCAGTCGTAACCGAAGCCCTGCGGCAGGTCCTTCTCGACGATGTTCTGCATCGCGGTCATCGCTTCGCCCGAGCTGTGGCCCGGTGCCTGCGAACCGACGATCTCCACCGACGCATAACCGTTGTATCGCGTGAGCGACGGCGACGCGGTGATCCAGTGGCTGCGCACGATGTTCGACAGCGGCACCATCGACGTCGCCTCACCCACGGCCGCCTGCGTCAGCGGGCTGGGCGTGTAGAAGCGCGCGAGCGAATCCGGGCCGGTGCGGTACGGCGCGTCGGCCTGCATGGTCACGCGTTTCACGCGGCCCTGGTCGACGAAGTCGTTGACGTACACCGGCGCCAGCATCAGCTGGATCGCGCTGTAGATATCGCCCACCGACAGGCCCATCGACTGCGCCTGCACGCGGTCGACGTCCAGGCGCAGCTGCGGCGATTCCTCCAGCTGGTTCGGACGCACCGCGGTCAGCGCCTTGTCCTGCGAAGCCTTGCCGAGCAGCGTGTTCTTCGCTTCGGTCAACGCGAGTCGACCCTGGCCGCTGCGATCCTGCAGGTACATGTCGAAGCCGCCGAACTGGCCCAGGCCCGACACGGTCGGCAGGTTGATCACGAAGATCTGTGCGTCGCGGATGCCGAACAGCGCCATGTTCGCCTTCTGGATGAACTCGGAGGCGGTGACCTTGCGCTCGTCCCACGGCTTCAGGCGGATGAACGCGATGCCCACGTTCTCGCCCTGGCCGACGAAGCTGAAGCCCGACACGGTGAAGATGCCGTCGAACGCGTCTTCCTTCGCCATCGTCTGGCGCACTTCCTCCAGCACGACGTTGGTGCGGTTGATCGTCGCACCCGGCGGAAGGTTGATCAGCGCGATGGCATAGCCCTGGTCTTCCTCGGGCAGGAAGCTGCCCGGCATGCGCGTGAACAGGAAGCCGGCCAGCACCACCAGCACACCGAACACCATCATCCAGCGCGGCGCGTGGCTGATCGCGTGGCCGATATGACCGACGTAGGTCTTGGCGACCTTGTCGTAATACTTGTTGAAGGTACGGAAGACGAAGTTGTCGCGGTGGTGGTCGGCCGTCGGCTTCAGCAGCGTCGCGCACAGCGCGGGCGTGAAGCCCAGCGCGAGGAATGCCGAGAAGAACATCGCCATCGCGATGGTGATGGCGAACTGCTTGTAGATCTCACCCGCCGAACCGCCCTGGAACGCCGAGGGGATGAACACCGCCGCCAGCACGACCGTGATCGCCACGACCGCGCCGCTGATCTGCGTCATCGACTTGCGCGTGGCCGCCTTCGGCGAGAGTCCTTCCTCGGTCATGATGCGTTCGACGTTCTCGATCACCACGATCGCGTCGTCCACCACGATGCCGATCGCCAGCACCATGCCGAACAGGCTGAGCTGGTTGATCGTGAACCCGATGAAGTACATGCCCAGGAACGTGCCCAGCAGCGCGATCGGGATGACCAGCGTCGGGATCAGCGTTGCACGCAGGTTCTGCAGGAAGATCAGCATCACCAGGAAGACGAGCACGATCGCCTCGAACAGCGTCTTGATCACTTCCTTGATCGAGACGGCGACGAAGGTCGAGCTGTCGTACGGCGAGAACCAGGTCACGCCCTTCGGGAACGTGGCCTGCAGTTCGTTCATGCGCTTGGTGACGGCATCGGCCACGCCCAGCGCGTTCGCGCCCGGCGCCAGCTGGATGGCGAAACCCGCCGCGGGCTTGCCGTCCCACTTGCTGTCGAAACCGTACGACGTGGCGCCCAGGCCGACGCGCGCGACATCGCGTAGTCGCACCGACGTGCCGTCGGTGTTCGTGCGCAGGATGATGTTGCCGAACTGCTCGGGCGTGCTGAAGCGGCCTTCGGCCGAAACCGTCGCGGTGAAGCCCTGCTCCGCCGGCGCGGGATCGGCGCCGATCTTGCCGGCCGCGAACTGCACGTTCTGCGAACGCACGGCCTGCAGCACCTGCGTCGCCGACAGACCGAAGCCGCGCAGGCGATCCGGGTTCAGCCAGATGTTCATCGCGTATTCGCTGCCGAACAGCTGGGTGCTGCCCACGCCCGGCACGCGTGCGATCTGGTCGAGCACGCGCGAGGCGATGATGTCGCTGAGCGAATCGCGATCCATCGTGTCGTCATCGCTGCGCAGCGCGACGACCTTCAGGAAGCCCGCGTTCGCCTTGGCGACGACCACGCCCTGCTGCGTCACTTCGGTCGGCAGTCGCGGCGTGGCGAGTGCGACCTTGTTCTGCACCTGCACCTGCGCGATGTCCGGATCGGTGCCCGGCGTGAAGGTCAGGGTGATGTTCGATCCGCCGCTGGAGCTGGAGGACGAGGAGAAGTAGACGAGGTTGTCGATGCCCGTCAGCTGCTGCTCGATCACCTGCGTGACCGCGCCTTCGGCCGTCTCGGCGCTCGCGCCGGGATAGGACGCCGACACCGTCACCTGGGGCGGTGCGATGGAGGGATACGACTCGACGCCGAGGTTCAGGATCGCGAGCACGCCGCAAAGCGAGATCAGGATCGCGATGACCCAGGCGAAGACCGGGTGGTTGATGAAGAATCTGGACATGGCGGGGGATCAGTCCTTGTTCGCCGGTTCCTGACCGGCTGCCTTCTTGGCCGGCTGTTCGCCGGCGGCCTTGGCGGGCTGCGCCTGCGGTGCGGCGCCGGCGGCGGGCTTGCCTGCGGCAGGCTTGTCGGCGGCATCGGCCGGCGAGGCCTTGGCCGGCGAACCCGGTTGCGCACGCTGCACGCCCGAGACGATCACCTGGTCGTTGGGCGACAGGCCCTGGGTCACGACCCAGTTGCCGCCCTGCTGGCGATCGGCGCGGATGTCCTTGCGTGCGACATTGCCGTCGCTGCCCACGACCAGCACGAACGCGCTCTTCGCATCGCGCTGCACGCCGGTCTGCGGGACGAGGTAGGCGTTGGGCTGGATGCCCAGCGTGGCCTGCAGCGTCACGAACGTGCCCGGCAGCAGGTTCTTTTCCGGATTCGGGATCAGCGCGCGCAGCGCGATCGCGCCGGTGGTCGGATCGACCACGTCGCCGGAGAAGTCCAGCTTGCCCGGATGCTCGTACGGCGTGCCGTCCGGGAGGATCACCGTGACCATGGAATTGGCGGCGGCCGACTGCGCGCGACGCACCTGCTCCAGCTCGGTGACGCTGAGGGAGAAGTTCACGTACAGCTGGTCGATCTGGTCGACCGTGGTGAGCAGCGTCGCCGTGCCCTGGCCGACGAGCGCGCCTTCGGTGACCTGTTGCTGGTTCGCGCGGCCGCTGATCGGCGCGGTGACCGTGGCGTAGCCCAGGTTGATGCGGGCGTTGGCCAGCGCGGCCTCGGCCTGCTTCACCGAGGCGCCGGCGCTGCGTTCGGCGGCCAGCGCGTTGTCCAGGTCGGACTGCGAGACGAACTTGTCCGGGGCGAGGCGGCGGGCGCGATCGGCCGCGGCCTTCGAATTGGCGTAGTTGGCCTGCGCGGATGCCAGCGAGGCCTGCGCCTGGCCGACTTCGGCCTGCAACGGCGCCGGGTCGATCAGGAACAGCACCTGCCCGGCCTTCACGTCGGAACCTTCGGCGTACACGCGGCGCTGCAGCACGCCCGGCACGCGGGCGCGCACGTCGGCGCTACGGAAGGCGGCCAGGCGGCCCACCAGATCCTTCTGCAACGGCACGTCGCCCGGATTCACCTTGACCACGCCGACTTCCGGCGGGGGCATGCCACCGCCCTGCTGGGCTTGATCCTTGCCGCCACAGGCGGACAGTGCGAGGGCCAACGCGGCGGCGATCGCCACCTTGCGCGGGTTCTTGACCATGGGGGAAGACTCCAGTTCCTTCATATACGAGCGTGGGGCCCGGACGGGTTCGAATTCCTATACCGCTCAGTCTAGCATTCGTCGGGAGCGGCCCATCTCCCATTGGTCACGCCTATCGCCGATCAGGCCGTTTCCAGCAAAGGTGCCAGCAGCAGGGACGCGAGTTGTGCGGGATCGGGCTTCTCGCGGAACGGGAGCCGCCCCCAGCACGCCACCGGGAGCCGTTGCTTCAGCAGCTCGAAGTTCTCATCGCTGCGGGCCATCGCCGGGTCGATGTCGTTGGCGATCCAGCCCGCCAGGCGCAGCCCATCGTTTTCTATCGCACGTGCGGTCAGGCGCGCGTGGTTGATGCAGCCCAGCCGCAGGCCCACGACCAGCACGACCGGCAGGTCGAGCGCGCGGACCAGGTCGGCCTGGTCGAGGTCGGCCGACAGCGGCGCGGCCCAGCCGCCGACGCCTTCGACCACCACCGAATCGGCCTGCGCCGACAGGCGCTGGAACGCCGACACGATCGGCGCAAGGGTAACGCGAATGCCGGCATCGGCGGCCGCGAGCTCCGGCGCCAGCGGATTGGGCAGCGCGAACGGATTGACATCGTTGTAAGCCGGGCGCGGATTGCTTGCCGCCTGCAGCGCGAGCGCGTCCTCGTTGCGCCAGCCTTCGGGCGTTGATTCGCAACCGCTCGCAAGCGGCTTCATGCCGACCGCGCGACGCCCGCGCGCGCGCAATGCGTGCAGCAGCGTCGCACTGGCCACCGATTTGCCGATGCCCGTATCGGTGCCTGTCACGAACCAGGCGCTGCTCATCGCAACTCCCGGTTGGGACCACGACGATCGGCCCCATCTACACTTGCATCTGAGGCACTATGCGGCGGAAAAGAGGCGCTCATGTTCACCAGTGGAAGTCTAAGCGGCAGCAAGCCGGAACAATACGAACAACTGCTTGCGCAGGCGCGGGCGCTGATGCACGGCGAGCGCGACCGCATCGCCAATGCGGCCAACCTCTCGGCGCTGGTCTATCACGCGCTGCCGCAGCTCAACTGGGTCGGATTCTATTTCTTCGACGGTACCGAACTGGTCGTCGGCCCGTTCCAGGGCCTTCCGGCCTGCGTGCGCATCCCGCTCGACAAGGGCGTGTGCGGCGCCGCGGCCTCGTCCCGGCAGACCCAGCGCATCGCCGACGTCCACGCCTTCCCGGGCCACATCGCCTGCGATTCGGCCTCCAACTCCGAACTGGTCGTGCCGCTGGTGTCGTCGAAAGGCGAGCTGATCGGCGTGCTCGACCTCGACAGTCCGGTTCAGGATCGTTTCGACGTTGAAGACCAGCACGGCCTGGAGGCGATCGCGCGGGCATTCGAGGAGTCACTGGAATGACGACGGACAAGCTCGACCCGAAGCAGACCGACAAGCTGCGCAATATCGGCCCCAAGTCCGCCGCCTGGCTGCGCCAGGTCGGGCTGCGCACGCGCGAGGATCTCGCCGCGGCAGGCACGGTCGAGGCCTTCATGCGGGTCAAGCGCGCAGGCTTCAAACCGACGTTGAACCTGCTGTACGCCATCGAAGGCGCCCTGCAGGACTGCCACTGGCAGGAGATCTCCGACGAGCGCCGCAGCGAGCTGATCCTCGCCGCCGACGCCGCCACCGCCCTGCTGCCGCCGCCGCGCTACAAGCCGGCCGCCGCGCCCGTCACCACCACGCAGATGTCGCGCGAGGAAGACACCGCCGTCGCGGTGCCGACGCTGTTCGACGAGCCGGGCGATCGCGACTGATCGCATCCCCTCTCCGCCTGAGGAGAGGGCTCCGGCAAGCATCAACGCGAAAATGCCGTAGACTTCGCCCCGCTTCGAGGTGACCCGGCGGCGTCCTGCCCACGGGTTGAAACGGGAAGCCGGTGACGCCGCTCGACGGCCATTCCGGCACTGCCCCCGCAACGGTAAGCGAGCAAAGGCTGGGCACACCGCCACTGTGCAACCGCACGGGAAGGCGCCGCAGCCGGAGGACATCGTCCCCGCTCGCAAGTCCGGAGACCGGCCTCGCAGCCCGGACCGCCTGCCCACAGGCCGGTCCACCACTGGTTGCGATGCGGAGGGCGTCGCGGCGGCGACGTCGGCGCGCCCGCGCTCCGCGTCCGCAGCCTCGATTCTTCCGGCAGCCGTCCCCTTGCCGTTGGCGCGCATTCGCGCCGGAGAACCGCGATGTCCTTCCGCAGCACCGTCCCCGTCCACGCGCTCGCCTTCGCCTGCGCGCTCGCCCTGCCCTGCCTCGCGCATGCCGCGCCGCAGGCGGCCGACCTGGACGAAGTCGTCGTCACCGCCAACCGCACCGCCGTCACCGTCAACGACGCGCTCGCACCGGTGGAAGTGATCGACGCCGAGCAGATCCGCCGCAGCCAGGCGCGCTCGCTGCCCGACCTGCTGCGCGGCCGCGCCGGCATCTCGCTGTCGAACCAGGGCGGCGCGGGCAAGCTCACCACGCTGTTCCTGCGCGGCGCCGAATCCGACCACGTGCTGGTGCTGGTCGACGGCATCCGCATCGGCTCGGCGACCTCGGGCCTGGCCTCGCTGCAGGACCTGCCGGTCGACCTGATCGACCGCGTGGAGATCGTGCGCGGCCCGCGTTCGAGCCTCTACGGCGCCGACGCCATCGGCGGCGTCATCCAGGTGTTCACGCGCCGCGACCGCGAAGGCTTCGCACCGCGCGTCACCGTCGGCGGCGGTTCCAACGGCCTCAACGAATTCGCCACCGGCTTCGGCGGCCGCAGCGGCCGCACCTGGTTCGGCGCGGACTACTCGCACAGCCACACGCAGGGCATCAACGCCTGCAACGGCACGTTCGATCCGGTGACCTTCGACGGCGCCGGCTGCTTCATCGCACCCGATTCGCAGCCCGACCGCGACGGCTACACGCGCGATTCGCTGTCCGTGCGCGGCGGCATCGACTTCAACGAGCAGTGGAGCCTTGAAGGCCACGGCCTGCGCAACGAAGGCGACAACGAATTCGACGGCGACTTCACCGATCGCGCCAAGACCGTGCAGCAGGTCGTCGGCGGCAAGCTGCGCTGGCATCCGAGCGATCGCGTCGACCTGCACCTCACCGCGGGCCGCAACATCGATGCGTCCGACAACTACCTCGGCGACACCTACCTCGACTACTTCAGCACCTACCGCGACAGCGCCACGCTGCAGGGCGATTTCGGCATCGCCGACAAGCAGCTGGTCAGCGTCGGCCTGGACTGGCTCGACGACAGCGTGAGCAGCACCACGCAGTACGACGAGACCTCGCGCGACAACAAGGCCGCGTTCGTGCAGTACCAGGGCCGCTTTGGTTCGCAGTCGCTGGAAGCCTCCGTGCGTCGCGACGACAACGAGCAGTTCGGCGGCCACACCACCGGCAGCGCCGCGTGGGGTATCGAGTTCGCACAGAACTGGCGCGTCACCGCCGGCTATGGCAGCGCGTTCAAGGCGCCGACTTTCAACGAGCTGTACTACCCGTTCTTCGGCAACGCGAACCTGCGTCCCGAAGACTCGGAAACCTGGGAACTTGGCGTCGCCTGGCGCGGCGAAGCGGTGAACGTGCGACTGGATACGTTCAGCACTGAAGTCGACGACCTGATCGCCTTCGACGCCTCGCTCGGCCTGCCGGGCAACGTCGAACGCGCACGCATGCGCGGTGCCGAACTCGGCGCCGACATGACGCTGGCCGACTGGACCATCAATGGTGCGATCAGCTACCTCGACACCGAGAACCGCAGCGGTTTCTACGAAGGCAACGACCTCGCCCGTCGCGCGAAGAACAGCGCACGCGTGGACGTGGATCGCGCGTTCGGCAAGTTCCGCGTCGGCGTCACCGCGGCCGGCGAAGGCGCGCGTTACGACGACGTCGCCAACACGCGCCGCCTCGGCGGTTACGGCACGCTCGACCTGCGCGCGGAATACGCGATCACCTCGTCGCTGACGTTGCAGGCGCGCGTGGCGAACGTGTTCGATCGCGATTACGAGACCGTTGCGTTCTACAACCAGGCCGGCCGTGAGTGGTTCCTGACGTTGCGCTATGCGCCGGTGAACTGATCACCGCGGCAGCCCAGCTCCCTCCCCTGCTTCGCGGGGGAGAGGAGCGAGGCATACGCGCCACTGGCGCTTGTCCCGACGGTCGTTGCAGGCCGACACGCGCTCCCCGCGCGATCACGCAGCGCTGAGTCGACGACCCACGCGCGAGCGTTCGAACCACCACAGCGCGGCGCTTGCGAACAACCAGCCCAGCCACCACGGCCAGCGCGCCCCCGGATGACCCGGCGCCTGGGTCTTCACCTGATCGCTGGCGGCGTGCGACGAGGACGCCGCAGCACGTAACGTCGCGTCGCGCGTTTCCTGCGCATGCAGACCCGGCGCGGCATCGCGTGCACGCACGAAGAAGGCCTGCTCGCGATCGCCCGAACGCAGGCGATGCCAGCCACCCGATCGCGGCCAGAACGCGGCGCATCCGCGTGCCGCCGGATCGCGCAGCAGCGAATGCGTGCCGCCGTCAGGCGCGATCACCGACGCGCCATCGCCCACGCCGCACAGCGACATGCGCTGTCCTTCCCATGCATTCGCTGCGATGTCGAACGCCGCATGCGGGCGCGCACGCGCCAGCGTCGCCACCGCATCGCTCCACAGCTGCGAATGTCGATCGTCGCGACCGCCGAGCACCAGGCGATAGCTGTCCGTCAGCAACCACACGCCGACGCGCCCACGCCCCTGCGCGCGCCACATCGCAAGCGTCGCGCCTTCCGCATCGCGCAGCAGCGCAACGCCATCGGCCGAAGTCAACTTCGCATCGCGACGCGTGAGTTCCTGAATCTCCGCCGGCGGCTCTTCGTGCGAACGCGGCGCGTCCTGCGTACCGGGGCCCAGTCGCGCACGTTCGGCCGCATCGTCGAGCGCGGACTGTTCGAGCTTCACCGCCGTCGAATCGCGCCCGCCATCGACCAGGAAACCAAGCGCGCGAAGACGCGTGCGCTCGTTCGCGGACAGCGCACCGGTCACGCGCACCAGCAGGCCGAGCCCGTCGCGCACCGCCGCGTCCAGCGCACCGCGCTGCGCATCGCCAAGTGATGACCACGCGCGCTCGTCGACGATCGCGACATCGAAGCGCGACAGCGTCTCCGCGTTGATCGACACCGGCGCGTCGCCAAGCTGCACGCCGCCACCGACGGCCACCTGCGTTTGCGACGGCAGGCCCGAATCCTCCAGCCAACGCCGCAGGTACTTCACTTCGGGATTCGGCGCCCCCGACAGCAGCAGCACGCGCGGCGGCGCGGGCGTCTCGACCTGCACCGGCACGTCGAGTTCCTCGACCACGCGCTGGCGCGCATCGAGCACGCGCAGGCGGAACATCGCACCGCCTTCGCCGCGCGCCGTGGCGGACAGCATGAAGCGGCCGTCGCGCGCGGGCATTGCGCGATCGATACGGCGACGTGCGGGATCGAGCAGCTCGACCGCGCCGCCTTCCAGCCCGCCGACACGGCCGGCGACGTTGAACTGGCCACCCGCTGCAACGCGCTCGGGCGGATGCAGTTCGAGCAACCCGCTGGGCAATGCGGTCGGCGCGAACTCGACGGCGAGCCCGGCGGCGGCATCGAGATCACGCGCATCCAGTCCCGCACCGATCACACGCACGCGCTGTGTGCCCGGATGACGTCGCAACGCGGTGGCGAGATCCGGCGCACGTTCGACTTCGGACCACGACGGCGCTTCCGGCATCGCGACCAGCGTCTCGTCAGCCGCAATCTGCGTGCGGTGCGCGCCTGCCGTGACGACCGCAAGCGTGCCCGCGCGACCGGGCACCGTCGGCGGCCACAGCGCGAAGTAAAGCAGGGCCGCGCAGACCGGCTGCGCGATGAGCAGCGCCGCGATGCGGGCACCGTGCGAACGCTGCACCGGATCGGCGCGCAGGTGGCGCACGACCAGGCACGCGATCGCCAGTGCAGCGGCGACGCCAAGCACCACTGCCGTCGTCATCGGCGTGAACAGCGGCATCATCGTGACGTCTCCTGCCGCAGCGCATCGAGATAACGACGGCCTGCCGCATCGCCATCGCCACGACGCTGCACCGTCGCGGGCGGACGCGGCAGCAACGGCCACAGCTGCGCGCGCAGTTCGTTGCGGCACGGTTCGCACGCCGGTTCGGCACGCAACGCATCGAGTGCCGCGATCACAGACAGCGGATCGGCCACGCGCGATTCATTGGCGCGGAGCCAGCGATCGAGCGCCGCGAAGTCGACCGTACTGTCCGAAGCGTTGGCGCGCGCATCGTCCAGCGCATGCCAGGCCTGCATCAGCGCGGGATCAGGCGCGGCCGCCGCGACAAGCGCATCGCCGCGACGCGCGATGCCGGCGCGGTCGCCGCTCATGCGCCGCGACTCGTCGATGGGCGGAAGTTCCGGCCCGACGCGCGCGAGGTAGATGCGGCTGGCCTGTTGCACCTGCTTGATGTGCTTGAGCGCGGTGTATGCGTACGGCAAGGCGAGATCGGGATGGCCCTGGCGCAGATGGCCTTCGGATTGCCACATCGCATCGAGCGCGAGCTTCAACGTGGCGCGCGTTTCGGGATCGAGCAGCGTCGCGGCTTCGGCGTGGTCGTGCGTGTGGCCGTACTCCTCCAGCACCGCACCTTCCTGGCCGAACGTCGCGGGCGTCGCGGACGATTCGTGCGCGTGCTCGTCCGTCGCGGGCTCGTTCGCGTGCTCGGCGTCGGACCCGGTCTCGGCGGATACGTCATCCGAAGTCGGCGGCGGCTTGGGCTCGCCTTCGGCTTCCTCGCCCAGGAACTGGCCATAGCGCAGGCGAAGGATGCGCTGATCCACGCCGATCGCATCGCTGCGACGCAGGAACTCGGTGGCGTCGAGGCGACGCTTCTCCTTCAGCAGCGCCTCGGCGTCGATGATGATCTGGCGCTGGCTGCGGAAGTATGCCGGCATCACCTTGCGTACCATGCCTTCCATGTCGCTGGTTTCGGTGCCCAGGTCCGACGGCCAGCGCAGGATCAGGCTCGCGCTGCGCGCGTTCTGCGGCGACGGCGTGCGGTTGTCCTCGACTTCAAGCTGCGCGATCAGGTCGTCGCCCACCGCGAAACCAAGCGCGCGCAGGTCCAGCGAATGCGCGAAGCGCTTCGTCGTCGCGTTGCCGGTGCCGCGTAGCGACAGTGTCTGCTCATGGAAGGTGATGTTCTCGCCACTGCCCTGCGCGAGCGTGATGCGCAGCTTCGCGGCGTTCGCGATACCGAAGTCGTCGCTGGCTTCGAACGCGACGGCCCAGGCCTTCTGGTTCTGCGTGGCGAGGCTCAGGCCGCGGTCGGGTTCGACCACGCGCACCTGGGGCGGGCGATCGGCGACGGCGTCGAGTCGATGCGGCTTCGCCTCGCGCAATGGCGGCGCGTCCTTCAGCTCGAGTCGATACAGGGCCGAACGCGTGAGCGTGTGTTCACCGCGCCAGACGTCGTCCTCGCGACGCAGCTCGACCCGGCGACCGTCGTGGAAGACGAGCGCGGCTGCGGCGGGCTGTGGCGCCAGACGCAACGTCCAGGCCAGCTGCGTGCCGACAGGCGCGCGCGTGTCGAGCGTGGGCTCGTCGCGCGCGGCCTGTCGCGTATACGCGGGCGGCACGACGTGCAGGTTCTGTTCGACGATGCGCGTGTGCGTGGGCTTCGCGGCTTCGCCACTGATCTGCGCGACGACGTCCTCGAACGCCTGCGCGGGCCGCTCGGGCCACAGCAAGGCGCCTGCGGCGGCGATCGCTGCGAGCACCGCGGAAAGCACGATCGCGCGCGACGACCAGCGCGGCCGGAGATCCGGTGCTGTACCGCTGTCCAGGCGCGTGCGCAGGCGATCGCGTTGGAGGCGTTCGAGCGTCGTCATCGACGCATCGGGTGCGAACATCAGGTCCGCGCTGTCTTCCATGTCCGGGCGCGCCGTATCCAGGCGCTGAACGAGCCAGCGCGTGTCGAGCGCACGAGCACGATGCAGTGCGAACGCAACGACGAGGATGCCTGCAATCGCAAACGTGACCATGGCGATGCCGGCGCCTTGCCACCGCCACGCGATCGCGGCGACGGCAAGCGTCCACGGCATCGTCCGTGCTACGCAGTCGAGCGCGACGCGCACGCGCGCCTGCTTCAGGCTCTCGCGCAGCTTCGCGTTCATGGCGCCACCGCGCGACGCGACGACGTCGCGAGCCAGCGTTCAAGCAGGAACATGAGCGCGATCACGAGCGCGAGCCATGCCTGCAAGTCGCGCGGTGCAATCGCGAACGTCGGCCCGCCGGTCAGCGGTTCGTACTCGGCGGCTTCTACGCGCGAGGGGGAGGCCGCCGGCGGTTCGAGCACTGCGCGGAGCTGCTGCGGGAATGTCGGATCGAGCAGCTGCGGCATCGCCTGCGGCGCGAGCGTGCGCGTGAAGCGCAGGACACGGCCGCGACCGTAAGCCGCACCTTCGATCAACGCCATGCCGGCTTCATCGCGCCACAACGGCGTCCAAGCCGGTACGTCGTCGATCCTTGCATCGGCGTCGAGCAGCAAGGTCCCACCGTTGCGCGTCCACTCGCGGATGTTTCCGGGCACGCTCCCCGCCGAGATCCATGCGAGTTGCTTCGTGTTCGGGGAAAGCGGCTGCTCGATGGACGCGACATCCACCTTCGCGCCGGAATTCTGCGGCTGCCACGCGAGCGCCGCGGCTCGCAGGTAGCGGGCGGCGGAAGCGCGGTCGGTCGCATGGCGCACCGCCGTCGCGGGCGGCAACGCTGCTTCTTGCGTCGCGTCCGTCGGCAGCGCGACCGGCACGATGCGCCAATCCACCTCACGCGAGAGCACGATGCGTCGCCCGTCCGCATGATCGATCCGCTGCGGCACGAACACCGTCAGCTTCACGTCGTCAGGCAGGTTCGCATCGAGTTCGCGCAACAGGCTTGCGAGCGATGCGCTCGTTGCTTCGGGCGTGGCATCGATCGACGGAAAACCCGGGGCAAGCCAATGCACGCGCGCCTGCTGCGAAAACGCGCGCGCCTGCGCAACATCGATGCCCGGCACGACCGCGACATACGGCGTATGCGCCTCACCGCCGTGCAGCATCGGTCGCGCGAGCAATATCGCCATCAACGCCACCAGCAGCAGCCGCACGATCAGCAACGGCCATTCGTCGAAGCGGATGCGATGGCGCGGCCTCGGTTTCTGGCGCAACCAGCGCAGCGCGGCGAACTCGGTCGGGCGCTGCTCGCTGCGGCGCGCCAGATGGATCAATAGCGGAAGCAGCAGGGCCGCGAGTGCGGCAAGCGCGGCCGGGACCAGGAACGCGAGGCTCACGCGTACTCCGCGGCGTCGCGCGCGCCGAACAGCCGACGCAGCGGGAGATCGAGCGGCTGGTCGAGCACGTACTCCGCGTGCCGGATGCCGCTGGCATCCAGTCGCGCGTCGAGCTCACGCCGTGCCTGCGTGAAGCGCGCCAGGAATTCCGCGCGCATCGCCGCACCGTCGCCGAGCAGTTCCTCGCCGGTTTCAGGGTCGTGGAAGCGATGGCCGCCGTTGAACGGAAAGTCGCGCTCTTCGGCGGTGAGGATGCGCACCGTCAGCACTTCGCGACGCGCGGCAGCCAGACGCGTCATGACGTCGATGCTGCCTTCGTCGAAGCCGTCGCTGAGAAGCACGACCAGATCGCCCGCGCCGATGCGCTCCCACAGCGGGCGCAATTTCTCCGGCGAAGGCCATTGTCCGCGTGCTTCAAGGCCATGCAGTTCGAGCAGGAAGCGATCCCGCTGGCGCAGGCCCGCGCCGGGCGCGAGCAGACGCACACCGTCCTCGCGCAATGCCACCAACCCGAAGCGGTCGCCCTGTCTCAACGCGAGCTCGGCGATGCAGGCAGCCAGCCCTTTGGCTGCGGAAAGACGCGACCAGCCGGGACGCGCCTTGTCTTCCTGCGCCATCGACGCGCTCGCGTCGATCAGCAGCCACGCGGCCAGCGGACTCTCGCGTTCGGCTTCGCGCACGAAGAAGCGATCCGAGCGCGCATAGAGCTTCCAGTCGATCTGGCGAAGTTCGTCGCCAGGCTCGTACGCACGATACTGCGCGAATTCCAGACCCGCGCCGCGACTGCGACTGTGATGCAACCCGAGCCCCTGCAGGCCGACCGCGCGTCGCGAGGTCAGGCGCAGGTCCTTCAACCGCGCGCGCACGGCGGGCGGAATGAAGTCGGCGATGCGGGTGCCGGGCGCGTTCATCGGAACGTTGCGGTCAGCCGTTGAACGGAACCGCGCGCAGCAGCGCGGCGATCACGTCGTCGGCGCTCTTCTGTTCGGCCTCGGCCGCGAAGGAGAGCAGCAGGCGATGGCGCATCACCGGCGCGGCAAGCGCGGCGATGTCCTCGCGCGTCGCGGCGAGGCGCCCATGCAGCAGCGCGCGCGCCTTCGCGGCGAGCACCAGCGACTGGCCCGCGCGCGGACCGGCGCCCCACTTCACCCACTGCTTCACTTCGTCTGCAACGTTCGCACCGGGACGCGTCGCGCGCACAAGGCGCGTAACCCATGCGAGCAGGTCGTCGCCGAAGTGCACTTCGCGCACCAGTGCCTGCAATGCGAGCACTTCCTCGCCGCGCATCACGCTGGGCACCTGCGCACTGTGCGTACCGGTCGTCTGCGCGAGGATGTCGCGCTCTTCGCGCTCGGTCGGGTAATCCACGCGGATGTGCAGCAGGAAGCGGTCGAGCTGCGCTTCGGGCAACGGGTACGTGCCCGCCTGCTCGATCGGATTCTGCGTCGCCAGCACGAAGAACGGCGCCGGCAGCGTGTGCGTCACGCCTGCATAGCTGACGGTGCGCTCCTGCATCGCTTCCAGCAGCGCAGCCTGCGTCTTCGGCGGCGTACGGTTGAGTTCGTCGGCGAGCAGCAGGTTGGTGAAGATCGGGCCCGGCTGGAAGCGGAAATGGCGATGCCCCGTGCCGTGGTCCTCTTCCAGCAGTTCGGTGCCGAGGATGTCGCTGGGCATCAGGTCCGGCGTGAACTGCACGCGGCGGAACTGCAGTTCCAGCGCCTGTCCTAGCGATCGCACCAGCAGCGTCTTGCCCAGTCCCGGTACGCCTTCGAGCAGGCAGTGGCCGCCGGCGAGCAGGCCGATGAGCAGCTGTTCGACCACGGATTCCTGGCCGACGATGGCTTGCGCGATGGCGTTGCGCAGCGTGCCCAGCCTGTCGAGCTGCGATTTCAGTTCGGCTTCGGTGAGGATGTCGTTCATCTGGATTCTCTTTGCCCGTCGTTCACTCGAACGACGACCGGGGTGGTCAGCTGTTCAGCGCGTACATCACGATGTTGACTGCGAACTTCGTGTTGTCCTCGGCGAGGAAACGCTTGTTGCGCCAGTCGTAGTCCCACTCGCAACCGTAGTCCTTGTTGCTGTAGAGCACGCCGAGGCGGCCGTCGATCTCGATGCCCTTGAGGTAATCGTGCACGAGATCGTCGCCCCAGCCGTTGAGTTCGAAGGTGGTGGCCGGCGGGCCGTCCTTGAACTCGAAGAAGCTGCGGTAAAGGGCGTGGCTGTTCGGAAGCTTCTTCAACGCCTTCGCGCCGAAGATGGTCGACATCTGCTGCTCGAACGACTTGGCGAACAAGCCGTCGATGTCGTGATTGCAGTCGTCGACGAAGACGAAACCGCCGTTGCGCACGTAGCGCTCGAAGTTGCGCCGCTCCGCCGGATTGAACTCGACCAGCTTGTGGCCGGCGAGATAGCAGAACGGCGCGGTGAGCATCTTCGGATCGGCCAGCGCCAGGACGTGTTCCTTCGGGTCCACGCGCAGGCTGGTGTAATCGATCAGCGAGGTGATCAGGTTCGCCGGCATGCGCTGGTCGACGTCCCAATCGCCGGAGTCGTACTTCAGGCGGGTGATCCAGAAGTCGTATTCCGCAGCCGCCGCCCGCGCAAGAGGCGGCAGCATCGCGGCTGCCGCGCTGCCCAGCATCAGGCGGAGGAACTGCGCGCGGTTCATATCGACCGCGCGGTATTGATGACGTTGATCCCGTTGAAACGCGCCGTCGCCGAGCCGTGCGAAACCGCCGACACCTGGCTCGGCTGGCCTTTGCCATCAAAGAACGAACCGTTGAGGCGGAAATCGCGCTCGTCGCAGATCGCCACGCAGGCGTTCCAGAATTCCGGCGTGCGGATCTGGTACGCGGCATCTTCGACCAAACCGGTGACCTTGCCGTTCTTGATTTCATAGAACAGCTGGCCGCCGAACTGCGCGTTGTAACGCTGCTGGTCGATCGAGTACGAACCGCGACCGTGCACGTACAGGCCGTTCTCGACGTCCTTGACCATGTCGGCGACGCTGAGCGGCGTCTTGCCCGGCATCAGCGAGACGTTCGCCATGCGCTGGAACTGCACGCTCGACCACGAATCGGCGTAAGCGCAACCGTGCGATTCGGTGTGGCCGAGGATGTGCGCCTCATCGCGCGTGGCCTGGTAATCGACGAGGATGCCGTCGCGCACCAGGTCCCACTGCTTGGTCTTCACGCCTTCATCGTCGAACCCGACCGCGCCGAGGCTGCCCGGACGCGTCTTGTCGGCGACGAAGTTGACGATCTCGCTGCCCCAGCGATAACCCGAGTCGCGTTTGTCGAGCGTGGCGAAACTGGTGCCGGCGTAGTTGGCTTCGTAGCCGAGCACGCGGTCGAGTTCGAGCGGATGACCGACGTTCTCGTGGATGGTGAGGAACAGGTTCGTCGGATCGATGACGAGGTCGTACTTGCCCGGCTTCACCGACGGCGCCTTGAGCTTCGCGCGTGCATCGCGCGCGGCGTTGACGGCGTCTTCCATCACGTCGTAACTGGTCGCGTACGCGGTGATGCCGCCGGGCAGCGCGCGCTTGCCCGCCACCGCACCGTCCAGGTACTCGTAGCCCATGCCCATCGGCGCGGACAGGCCATTGCGCGTGCGGAACTTGCCGCTGGCCTTGTCCACGGCGGTGGCCGTCACCGGCAACCAGATGCGGTGGATGTCCTGGTCGACGTAACTGCCGTCGGTGGACGCGAAGTACTTCTGTTCGTTGATCAGGAACAGCGTGGAGTTGAAGAAGTCCGCGCCGGCCTTCATCGCCGCGGCGTTCACCGACAGCAGCAGGTCGACCTTGTCCTTTAGCGGCACTTCCATGCCGTTCTTGCGGATCGGCGTGGCCCAGCGCACTTCGCCCAGGCCGGGCGTGGGCGCGAGTTCGACCTTGCGCGTCTGGTTGCGCGCATTCGCCTTGGCGATCGACAACGCAGTACGCGTGGCATGCGCCACGGCGTCCGGCGTCTGCACGTGCGTGGCGGCGAAGCCCCATGCACCGTCGGCAAGCACGCGCACGCCAACGCCGGAGGATTCGGCGTTGACGACGTTCTCCACGCGCTCCTCGCGCGTGATGACAGATTGGCGCAGGTAACGGCCCACGCGGACGTCGCAGTACTGCGCGCCGCCCGCACGTGCGGTGTTGAGCGCGGCGTCGGCGAGCTGCCGACGACGCGCGTGATCGACCGGTTCCAGCAATGCCTCGGCGGCAACGCTGCGTCCGAAAGGAAGCAGCGCGCCTGCAGTGGTCAGACCGGTGAAGCTGAGGAAATCACGACGTTGCACGATCTACTTCCTTTCCGTCACACCGCATCCGACAGCGAAGTGAAGGTGAAATCGCGCAGCTTCATCGGCGGAATCATCATCACGAACGAGGACTCGTCGCCGGCCACGCGCACCGGACGGCCGAGTTCCTCGATGTTGTTGAGCATGATCACCGGCGACTCGTTGAAGCGGAAATTCTTCACCGGGTGCTTGATCTGGCCGTTCTCGATGTAGAACGTGCCGTCGCGCGTGAGGCCGGTCAGCAGCACGGTCTGCGGATCGACCATGCGGATATACCAGGTGCGCGTGACAAGCACGCCCTTCTGCGTGCCGCGGACGAGGTCGGCGGTCGACTTGTCGCCACCGGCCATCAGCAGGTTGCCCGGCTCGCCGACGGCGCGCTTGCCCTGCTTCTTGGCCCAGTAACGCGAGTAGTTGAGCGCGACGACCTTGCCGTTCTCGACGATGTTCATCTTCTCGCGCGGCAGGCCGTCCTGGTCCCACGGCAACACGGCGGCGCGCGTATCCCACGGGTCGGCGGAAATATTGACGCGCGAGTCGTAGACCTGTTCGCCGAGCTTGTTGCCGCCACCCTTCTTCGACAGGAAGCTGCGGCCTTCATCGGCCTGGCGCGCGTCGAAGAAATTCATCATGAACGAGATCAGGCCAGCGGCCGCGGCGGGTTCCAGGATCACGGTGTACTTGCCCGGCTCCAGGGCCTTGGCTTCGGCCGATTCGGTGGCCTTGCGCATCGCGGTGCGGATGTCGGCATCGGCCTTGAAATCCGCCGCGTCCTTCAGGTTGCGACCGACCCAGCCCGAACCGCGGCCGTCTTCGGTGCGCACCGTGCAGGTGTAGTTGAAGTTCGCGCCGCGCTGGTAGGCGAAGTTGCCGTTGCTGTTGGCGATGGCCACGAAGTTCTGGCCGTCTTCCAGGAAGCCCGCCGCGATCAGCTTCTCGCCCTTGCACGGCCCGATCGAATCGGCCGCCACCTTCGCGCGGTATTCCGGCGTGATGGCCGCGGTGGATTCGCTGAAGGTCGGGCTGGCCTTGTAGTTCTGCTTTTCGATCGCCGGCATGAATTCCGGGTTTTCCGGCGCCAGGCGCGCGAGGTCTTCGGCGCGACGCACCACGCGTTCGAGCGAGGCGTCGTCGAACTCGTTGATCGTCGCCGTACCCACGCGGTTACCGAACGCCACTTCCACCGCGAGTTCGGTGTTGTCGACGATGCCGCTGGTGGAGATGTTGTTCAGCGCGAAACGGATGTTGCCGTCGACCGAGCCCGACAGCGTCGCGCTGGTCTGGTCGGCCTTGGACAGCTTGATGACCTTGTCCAGGATGGCCTTGGACTGTTCTTCGGTGAAGATGCTCATGTTCTATGTTCTCCGGCGCGATCAGCCGAGGCTGCGGGCGGTGTTGATGACGTTGATGCCGTTGAAGCGCGCCGTGCTCGAACCGTGCGAGACCGCCGAGACCTGGCCCGGCTGGCCCTTGCCGTCGAAGAACGAACCGCCGAGGCGATAGTCGCTTTCGTCGCAGACCGCGGCGCACGCGTTCCAGAATTCCGGCGTGCGGATCTGGTAGGCGACGTCTTCGATCTGCCTGGTGATCTGGCCGTTCTTGATCTCGTAGAACAGCTGTCCGCCGAACTGCGCGTTGTAGCGCTGCTGGTCGATGGAGAACGAACCGTCGCCGATGATGTAGATGCCGTTCTCGACGTCCTTGATCATGTCGGCGACCGAGAGCTTGTTCTTGCCCGGGGCGAGGGAGACGTTCGCCATGCGCTGGAACTGCACGCTCGACCACGAGTCTGCGTAGCAGCAGCCGTCGGATTCGGTCTTGCCCAGGATGTGGGCCTGGTCGCGGATGGTCTGGTAGTCGACGAGCTTGCCGTCGCTGATCAGATCCCACTTCTTCGTCTTCACGCCTTCATCGTCGTAACCGACGGCGCCGAGGCTGCCCGGCTGGATCTTGTCGGCGAAGATGTTGACGTTGCCGCTGCCGTACTGGAAGCGCGCCTTCTGCTTGTCCAGCGTGGCGAAGCTGGTGCCGGCGTAGTTGGCTTCGTAGCCGAGCACGCGGTCGAGTTCGAGCGGATGGCCGACGGACTCGTGGATGGTCAGCCAGGTGTGCGACGGGTCGAGCACGAGATCGTACTTGCCCGGCTTCACCGACGGCGCCGTGAGCTTGGCCTTGGCCTGCTTCGCGGCGGCGATGGCGTCTTCCTTCATGTCGTACGACAGGCCGTAATTGACCACGCCGTTCGGCGAAATCACCTTGCCCGACGATGCGCCATCGAGGTATTCGAAGCCCAGGCCCATCGGCGAGGACAGGCCGTCGCGCGTGCGGAACTTGCCGGTGGCCTGGTCGATGGCGGTGACCGTCATCGGCGCCCAGATGCGGTGCACGTCCTGGTCGATGTAGCTGCCGTCGGTGGACGCGAAGTACTTCTGCTCGTTCACCAGGAACAGCATGGAGTTGACGAAGTTCGCGCCGGCGTTGATGGCCGCGGCGTTCACGCCAAGCAGCAGGTCGGCCTTGTCCTTCAGCGGGACTTCCATCGCGTTCTTCTTGATGGGCGTCTTCCACGACACCTCGCCCACGCCCGGCGCCTTGGCCAGCTGCACGGGAGCGCTCTGCATCTTCGCGTTGGCCTTGGCGATCGCGGCGGCCTGCTGCGCGGCCTTCACCACGCCCGTCGTGGTCAGCGCGTTGGTGGCGGCGAAGCCCCATGCGCCGTTGACCAGCACGCGTACGCCGATGCCGGTGGATTCGGTATTGACCACGTTCTGGACCTTGTCCTCGCGCGTGATCACGAACTGGCGCAGGTAACGGCCGATGCGCACGTCGGAATAGGTGGCGCCGGCGGACGTGGCGGCCTGCAGCGCGGCGTCGGCCAGCTGCTTCTTCTTGGCCACGTCGAGGGTGGTGAGCAGCTCTTCGGCGGCGATGGCGCGGCCGAACGGCAACATCAGCCCGGCGACACCGATGCCGGACATGGTGAG
>Ga0209050_1000793_pt1 | contig 44679 bp, 42 predicted proteins | sample Araplavi_mTSA_r2_FD_184276 | JGI IMG/M metagenome (GOLD analysis project Ga0209050, IMG submission 184276) | Arabidopsis root microbial communities from North Carolina, USA - plate scrape MF_Cvi_mTSA_r2 (SPAdes) (version 2) | ecosystem: Host-associated > Plants > Roots > Endosphere | place: USA... | reverse complement strand
GTTCAGGGTCTGGCCCAGCAGGGCGATGGTGCGCAGGATGTCGGCGATGGCCGTGTTGTCCTGCATCTCGGCCACGAACGAGCGGTCGATCTTGATCTTGTCGAACGGGAACCGCCACAGATAGGCTAGGCTGGAATAGCCGGTGCCGAAGTCGTCCATGGCGATCTTCACGCCCAGGGCCTTCAGGGCCGCCAGCTGGTCCAGGGTCTTGGCGCTGTCGTGCAGCAGCAGGCCCTCGGTGATCTCCAGCTCCAGCCGTTCCGGGTCGAGGTGCGAGGCCAGCAGGGCGTTGCGGACCTGGGCCACCAGGTCGCCCGACGCGAACTGGTTGGGCGACAGGTTGACGGCCACGGTCAGGTGCGAGGGCCAGGTGGCGGCCACGCGGCAGGCCTCCTGCAGCACCCACTCGCCGATGGCGCCGATCAGGCCCCACTGCTCGGCGCATTCGATGAAGTCGGCCGGCGGCACCAGGCCCCGGCGCGGATGTTGCCAGCGCAGCAGGGCCTCGAAGCCCGTCGTCTCGTTGTCGCGACCGATCAGCGGCTGGAAGAACAGCTTCAGCTCTTGGTTGGCGAGGGCGTCGCGCAGGTCCAGCTCGAGGGCGCGGCGCTCCTGGGCCCAGATGTCCATGGCGGTCTCGAAGAAGCGGTAGGCGCCGCGGCCATCGCCCTTGGCGCGGTAGAGGGCCAGGTCGGCATTCTTCAGCAGGCCGTCGGGATCGTCGGCGTCGAACGGGGCCACGGCGATGCCGATGCTGGCGCCGATCAGCACGTGGTGGCCGCGCACGTCGTAGGGTTCCGACAGCGCCTGGACGATGGCCCGGGCCAGGTCGCTCAGGGCCTCGTGGCCGGGCGAGGGCGCGACGACGACGGCGAATTCGTCGCCGCCCAGCCGGGCCACCAGGCCTTCATCGCCCATCAGTCGGCCGACGCAGTCGCGCAGGCGGGCTGAGGCCTGGATCAGCAGATCATCGCCGATCGGATGGCCCAGGCTGTCGTTGACGCCCTTGAAGTGGTCGAGGTCGAGGCACAGCACGGCGCAGCCCGCGCCGGAGCCGCCCTTGGCGACGGGCTTGCCGTGGTCGCTCCAGGCCTTGGACAGGGTCTGCAGGAACGACAGGCGGTTGGGCAGCTGGGTCAGGACGTCGAAATGAGCCAGGCGCGAGATACGGGCCTGGTCTTCGCGAGCCTGGGTGATGTCGGCGCCCACGCCCCGGAAGCCGGTGAAGTCGCCGTTCAGGTCGTGCACCGGCTTGGCCGACAGCGACCACCAGTGGGTCTGGGAGGCGACGCCGATCGAGACGATCACGTCGCGGAATGCCTTCTGCTCGGCAAACAGGGCCGAGAGGGCGGCGACAGGACCCATCGGGCCTTCGGCCGCGCCGCACAGTTCCGACATCGGACGGCCGATCAGCTGGTCCTTGTCGGTTCCCGCCGCGGCGGCCATGCGGTCGGAGACATAGGTCATGGCGCCGGTGGCGTCGACTTCCCACAGCCAGTCGCTGGCGCCTTCCTCGAAGTCGGAGAGCAGCAGCGAGACGACCTGCTTCTGCTTCTCCAGCTCCTCGGCGGCGACCAGACGGTCGGCGAAGATCTTGGCGTGCGACAGGCACGAGACGCTGACCACCAGGTGGCAGAAGATCAGCAGGCAGCCCAAGGCGTACAGGACCGGGTCGTGGCTGGTGGCCAGCACCCACAGCGAGCCCAGGACCATCGGCGTCGAATAGGCGATGGCGGCGGCCGGCAGGGTCAGCATGGCGAAGCCGCCGCAGCCGATCATCCCGGCGATCACCGAAGCGATCAGCATCGGCATGGCGCCGCCGAAGCCCTTCTCGGGCGACATGGCCAGCACCGGCAGGACGCCCCACAGGCAGCCCAGCACGCCGGCCTGCAAGGTGATGCGGTTGACGCCGCGCGCCGAGACCGTCTGCTTGCCGCCCTTGCGGCGGCGGGCGGCGAACCAGCCGCGCAGGCCCAGCAGGGCGTAGCTCATGACCAGGGTCGACCAGATCGTCAGGGGCGCGGTATGCGGGCCGTTCATGCCGGCCAGACCGACCAGCAGCGCTATGACGATGTTGGCGCTCATCATCACGGGCGTCATGCGCAGGATGCTCTGCACCTGCTCCATCCGCACCCGGCCGGCCATGGCCTCGGGCACTTGTGGCGCGAGACGGACGTACAGGGCGGACAGGCCGCGATCGATCAACGTGCTGGCGGCTGTGCGCACGGCGCGTGCCTCTGGTCTAAGCGGAGTGAAATTCCCCGCGCAGACCATCGTTCGGCCGGGTAAACCTGCGGTTAAGTTCGCGATTTCGCGGAGTAAACGGGATAGGGAAATGAGTAAGGGCAGCGTATTGGCAGGGCTGGGCGCAGTTGATGCCGAACGATTCTCGTCATCCCGGCCGTAGCGAAGCGCGCAGAGCCGGGACCCAGGGGCGGCCTCACTGCGCGTGGCCCCTGGGTCCCGGGCCGGCTACGCCGCCCGGGATGACGAGGTTTAAGCAGCCAAAAGAAAAGGGCCGCGGTCCTTTCGAACCGCGGCCCCCAATCCTGAAAACCCGAAAGACCTAGTCTTCCTTCGTGCGCTTCTTGCGGAACGAGGGGTTCAGCTGCTGCTTGCGCAGGCGGATGTTCTTCGGGGTCACTTCCACCAGCTCGTCGTCCTCGATGTAGGCGATGGCCTGCTCGAGAGTCATGCGGCGCGGCGGGGTCAGGCGGATCGACTCGTCCTTGCCCGAGGCGCGGACGTTGGTCAGCTGCTTGGCCTTCATCGGGTTGACGTCCAGGTCGTCCGAGCGGCTGTTCTCGCCGATGATCATGCCCTGGTAGGTCTTCTCGCCGGCGCCGACGAACATCACGCCGCGCTCTTCCAGGTTCCACAGGGCGTAGGCCGCGGTTTCACCGTCCGAGTTCGAGACGAGCACACCCTTGCGCTGCTGGTCGATCGGGCCTTTGTGCGGCTCGTAGTGGCTGAACACGCGGTTCAGCACGCCCGAACCGCGCGTATCGGTCAGGAATTCGCCCTGGTAGCCGATCAGCGAGCGCGACGGCGACAGCAAGGTGATGCGGGTCTTGCCCGCGCCCGACGGACCCATGTCCTTCAGCTCGGCCTTACGGGCCGACAGCTTTTCGATGACGATGCCGGTGAACTCGTCGTCCACGTCGATCATCACGTCTTCCATCGGCTCCAGGCGCTGCCCGGTCTCCGGATCCTGCTGGAACACCACGCGCGGACGGCTGATCGACACTTCGAAGCCTTCGCGGCGCATGTTCTCGATCAGCACGCCCAGCTGCAGTTCGCCGCGACCGGCGACTTCATAGGCGTCTTTCTCCGAGGTCTCGGTGATGCGGATGGCGACGTTCGATTCCGCTTCCTTCAGCAGGCGGTCGCGGATGACGCGCGACTGGACCTTGTCGCCTTCGCGGCCCGCCAGCGGCGAGTCGTTGACCGAGACGGTCATCGAGATCGTCGGCGGGTCGATCGGCTGGGCGGGCAGGGCCTCGGTCACTTCCATGGCGCACAGGGTGTCGGCGACGGTGGCCTTGCTCATGCCGGCGATGGCGACGATGTCGCCGGCCTCGGCGCCTTCATCGACGGGCTGACGCTTCAGGCCGCGGAAGGCCAGCACCTTGGTGATGCGGCCGCGCTCGATCTCGTTGCCGTTGCGGTCCAGGGCGTGGATGGCCATGCCGGGGACGGCCTTGCCGCTCTCGATGCGGCCGGTCAGCAGGCGGCCCAGGAAGGGGTCGCTCTCGATCAGCACGTTCAGGATCTGGAACGGCTTGTCCTTGTTCTCGGCGACCTTGGGCGGCGGCACGTGGCGCACGATCAGGTCGAACAGCGGGGCCAGGTTGTCGCTGGGCTGGTTCAGGTCCAGCGTGGCCCAGCCGGCGCGGCCCGAAGCGTAGATGTGCGGGAAGTCCAGCTGCTCGTCCGTCGCGCCGATGGCCGCGAACAGGTCGAAGGCGGCGTTGTGGACGCGGTCCGGATCGGCGTGGGCGCGGTCGACCTTGTTGATGCAGAGGATCGGGCGCAGGCCCATCTTCAGCGCCTTGGTCAGCACGAACTTGGTCTGCGGCATGACGCCTTCCTCGGCGTCGACCAGCAGGACGCAGCCGTCCACCATGCCCAGGATGCGCTCGACTTCGCCGCCGAAGTCGGCGTGGCCGGGCGTGTCGATGATGTTGATGCGGGTTTCGCCGGCCTCGCCGTTCCACAGCACGCTGGTGCACTTCGCCAGGATGGTGATCCCGCGCTCGCGCTCCTGGTCGTTGGAGTCCATCGCCCGTTCGGTCGTGGCTTCGTTGGCGCGGAAGACGCCCGACTGGGCCAGCAGCTGGTCGACGAGGGTGGTCTTGCCATGATCGACGTGCGCGATGATGGCGATATTTCGCATGTTCATGGGAACGGACGGACTTTCGGGAGGAATAGGGGATGACGCTGTCGCGTCAGGCGCGCGGCTTTTACGCGACTGCGGCCGATTTATCTAGTCCCGACAGGGAGAAACACTTGTCGCAGGAAACCGGTGTCATGGTCAAAGCCTTGCCGCGCCTGGCTTTGGGCGGTGTTCTCATGAGAGACGGTTTCAAACGCAACAAATTGTGCATTGCAACATGAGTAAAATATAGGCAATCTCAAATAGCAATGTTACGTAATCCTTGTGGCGCAACGGGTTGCCTTAAACCCCTCTCGAAAAATCGACATTAAAGCCGAATTTTCTGCTTGCCTAATTTTGCGCCGCACCCTATAAACAATCCTGTGAGGCGGCGCTGCCGCTTCTGCCCTTCCTGGGCGTTTCCTCCCTAATGAACTGGCCCGGCGGTTTCGCCGGGCTTTTTTTTGGCTTTCAGGGCCGGGAGGCAACGTCAACGGCGCTTTTCCGGTTCCGACCATAGTTCCGGACGGGCCTCGATATAGCCGATGAGGCCGTCGGCGATCGCCCGGTGATCCTTCAGGCCGCCATGCTGGCCACAGCCCGTGCGCTCCAGTGGACCGCGATAAGGCGGCGCGAACAGAATCGTCCTTATGCCTGCATGCCGACCCGCCTGGATCACCGCCGCGCGGAGATCGGCGAAGGTCTTGCGGTATTCCGGCGGCTGGATATCCGCCTCCTCGGGCCACTCGATCAGCACCGCGCTTCCAGGCGAGCGGCGGCCGATCTGGCCCAGCAGGTCCGCCAAAGCCCGGGTCCAGTCGGGGATCAGGTCCAGCGGATCCTTCCAGCGCTCGTCCGGCCGCAGGGCGATCATGAAGTCCGTCAGGGCGGCGATCACGACAATCCCCGGCCGCCAGGCCGGATCGTTGTACGGCCCGGTCAGGTCCGAGAAGACGTAGGGATAGAGAGCGACCAGGCCGGGATCGTCGCGAATCTCGGTGACGTTGCGGATCAGGCCGCGCCCCGAACTAGCGTTGATCTGGTTAGTCGGCTCCGAAATGCTTGGCGACCAACGCGGGATAGGCCTGTTGGGTGTCCGTCGTGGCGTGCTCGTCCTCGAACGTGCAGGTCGTCGTGGTCGAACGGTCGCCGAAGCCGGTCATGCTGGACGGACCGATGAACTCCATCTGCCGCGACTTGGCGGGAATCGGAAGCGACCGGGCGTCGCGCGGCGCGTAGAAGCCGGCAAAAGTTCCGCGCACCTTGAAGCTTTCCGACACCGTCTCCAGCTGGATGCGGTGCGGGCCGCGCGCCAGGCCGCCGATCACGACATCGGCCTTGCCCGGGCGGACCACGGCCAGCGGCGGCTCGTCGTCCACGAACAGGCGGTACTCGTGCCAGCCGTCGTCGAACCGCAACACCAGGCGATCGCCGACGAAGGCGGCCTCGAAATAGACGCCAGGCCATTCGTGCGCATAGGCCGCGGCGCCCTTCGGCATGGGAGCGGGCAGGGGCGTGGCCTTGGTTCGGCCGACGACCCGGACAGGCAGGGTCCGCATGTCCGGCGTGATGCTGTGGCCGGCGGGATCGCGCGTCACCGTCGCGGCGCTCCACCCAAGGCCCGGAATGGCGGTCAGGGCGACCAGCGCCGCCAGCATCGTCCGCGACAGCATCCGTCGTCCCTCCGCCCCTTTTCTGCCGTTCTAGTTGAGGTGAAGGAGCGGCGGGAGGGGTTTCCGCGGCGGGCGACGCCCTGAGGGTGTTTGACAGGCTCGCGCTCAAGGTTCCCACTGGAGCGACGACGAAGCGAACCGGGGGGAGAGCTTTGGGTCGAGAAGTTCCGATAGCCGTCGCGGCGATGGCGGCCTTGGGCCTGGCTAGCCTCGCGGACGCCCAGGCCCCGCCCGCGCGCCTGCCGCCGCTCCAGATCCTGAAGTCGCCATCGCCCGAGGTGCTGGCCCGGCTGTTCCCGGCCACCGCCCGCCGCATGGGCGTCGAGGGCGCGGCGACCCTGTCCTGCGTGATCCGTCGCGACGGCACGATGGGCGAGTGCGCGGTGACCGGCGAGAACCCGCAAGGCCTGGGCTTCGGCGGCGCGGCCCTCATCGCCATGACCTACTACCAGGTCGACGTGGACGGCCCGAACGCCGCGCAGATCTCGCGCCGCCTGCCGGCGATCACGATCCGCTTCGCCCTGCCGCCAGCGGGGACGCGGTAGGGCCGATCTTGCAGGTGTTCGCGTAGACGGCTCATATCGCGCCATGCTTCGACGCGAACTGGGCAAGGACCTGCGGCGCGCGCTGTCGCGTCTACGGCCGGTCGGCCCGAGGCGCCTGAGCACGGGCGTCAAGGCGGGCGACGACTGGCGGCGCGACTTCGTCCATTTCGGTCCCTTGGCGGATTTGCCAGCGTCCGACCGTGATAGGATCATCGGAAAGGTCGCCCGGGACGCGCGGAAGCGCTTCGATCGGAGCGCGGCGAAGATCGCCGCCATTTTCGCCGCCGGCGATCCATCCGGGATCTTGGCCGGACTGGCGCTGCAATGCCTGTCCGTTCGCGGCGACGAGGCGAATCGACACCTCGAGATTCATCATCTGGAACTGGCTCAAGCCATGGCCTTGCGGGCGCCGGCCACGAGGCGGCGAAAACGCCCGCTTGAGCCCGCGGTATCGGCCTTGGGGCCGTTGTTGCGGGAGAACGCCGCCGCCTTCCAGGAAAGGATGCTCGACAGGTCGCAGCCGTTAGCGGGGGCTCAGCTGGCGATCACGCAATACCAGATGAGGCGAACGACCCAGACCGTGCGTGGCGATGTTCTCCCCGAGCAGACCAAGCGATATCTGCGTGCGCTTCTAGGACGGATCGACGATCCGTTTCGCGCGGCCTACGGCGTGTCCGGCGTTGACGCCGTGGAGGTCCTGTGGAGCTTGCTGGCCCGCGTCGAGCTCGGGATCAACGCTTGGGCGCGGAACCCCGCCAGAGGCGATCTCGAGGTCGTCTGGCGTTTCGACGCCTCGGACGTCCGAGCGGTCTTGCCGGACGGCGCGGACGAAGGGGCCGTGCTCGCGCTTCTTAGGCGCTGGTCGTTGGCCTATGGCGACTTGGCCGATCTGTCCGTCGATCTTATCCACCTGGCCAATCCGGTCTGGACCAAGCCCTTCATTCGGATCGAGGAGGGCGTGTTCCAATGGCCCAACCCCGGCATGACGATGGCGTTCGCGCTGCGGATGTTCGAGACGCTGAGCCGCCCGCCCAAGCCCCGTCGGCCGCGAACGGATTTGTGGGTGCGGATACTGTCCGATTTGGCGGAGCACCGCCCGGGCGGCTGGCTCGACCACTCGCATCGCCTTCTGGGTGTCGATCACGAGACCCAGGCCAACCTGCAGGGGCAGCTCCTACGCATGCTCGTGCAGGTGCGATTGTCGGAAAGGCCAGACGACGCCCAGTGGGCGCTGATCCACGATCCGGACAACGCCCAGGGCGGCTTCGTGGCGGTGATCGTCCACGCGGCGTCGAGCCCGCCGGTGCGCGACGATATGATCGCCCGAGCGCGGGCGCGGCTCTTCGAAGAAACCGGCGCGCCGGACGGTCTGGTGGTGGCGATCGACGCGAGGCGCTGGCCTGAGGTCGGCGCCGATATCAGACTTGTCGCGGCGTCCTAGGCCCTACTTCAGCTCCGCCAGATCCAGCCCCGCCAGCACCCGGGTCAGGGTCTCGGCGTCGGCGGTCAGCTTCGCCAGGCCCTCGGTCGGCTCGCGCGTCGCTTCGTTCATATAGAGCGCGCGGTTGATCTCGATCTGCAGGGCGTGGGTGCGGCGGGCCGGGCGGCCGTAGTGCTCGGTGGTGTAGCCGCCGGCATAGGGGGCGTTGCGGGTGACGCGATAGCCCAGGGCCTCCAGCTCCCGTTCGACCAGGCCGGTCAGCCTGGGCGAGCAGGCCGCGCCGAAGCGGTCGCCCAGCACGATGTCGCATGGCCCGCCACCCTTGGCCCTCTGGCCGCGCGCGGCGGCGGCCGGCATCGAGTGCCAGTCGATCAGGATTGCGATTCCGTGCGCCGCCCGGGCGGCCGCGAGCTGGCGGTCCAGGGCGTCGTGATAGGGGGCGTGGGCCAGCTCGACCCTGGCCTTGGCCTCGGCGAAGGTCAGCTTGCGGGCGTAGATCGGCCGGCCCTCGCCGGCGACGCGGGGGATGGTGCCCAGGCCCGCCGCGACCCGGGCCGTGCGGCCGCGGGCGTATTCGGGCAGGTCGCCTTCGAACATCGCAGGATCCAGCTCCCATGGCTCGCGGTTCAGGTCGACATAGGCGCGGGCGAAGCGGGCGCGGATCAGGCTGGCCCCCAGGGCGGGGGTTCCGGCCACGATCTGGTCGACGAAGGCGTCCTCGGACGCGCGCAGACTGGCCACCGGCAGGCGGGCGGCGGCTGTCATGTCCTCGGGATAGACGTCGCCCGAGTGCGGCGAGGCGAAGACCAGCGCGGTGGGCGCCGGCGCGCCGGTCGGGGCGGCGCGCGTGACCTCGAACGCCGGACCGCCGAAGGTCTCCAGCGGCGCGGTCGCCGGGTCGTCGGTCTTGAGGGGCCGCCAAGCGCTCATGCGTCATCATCGAAGGCGGGCGGGCCGGGGTCAAACGGCAATCGTGACGGCCTCGCACAATGGGACGATCCGTCCACAGCCGCGATCCTGACCGCGACGATTAGGTTCATCCCCGATTTACGCTCGGCGCGCTAAGGTGGCCCTCTCTATATCGACGACCTGCTTCCGGACACGTGACCTCATGGCCCGCATCCTTCTCGCCGAAGACGACGATTCCCTCCGCGGCTTCCTGGCCCGGGCGCTGGAACGCGCCGGCTTCGAAGTCCAGGCCTGCGCGGATGGCGAGGAAGCCGTCCAGCACCTGGAACATCCCTGGGACCTGCTGCTGACCGATATCGTCATGCCCGGCATGGACGGTATCGAGGTGGCCCGCCAGGCCGCCGCCCGCGATCCCAGCCTGCGCATCATGTTCATCACCGGCTTCGCCGCCGTCGCCCTCTCGGCCCAGGACCGCGCGCCGGCCGGCGCCAAGGTGCTGTCCAAGCCCGTCCACCTGCGCGACCTGGTCGCCGAGGTGGAAAAAATGATGGCCGCCTAAAAAACTTCGCTCAAAGCGTATTGGGCGGCTTGCCTACCGGAAAAGCCGCCGCTATACCCCCACACCTTCCCGGCCGGGACGTTTCTTCGGAGACGCTTCGGATCGCTTCGGCGGACGCGTAGCTCAGCGGGAGAGCACTACGTTGACATCGTAGGGGTCACAGGTTCAATCCCTGTCGCGTCCACCATTCCCTTCCAGAAAATAAGGTCTTAGCGTCTCGCATCCGCGGGTTGCGGCGTCATGCGCGTGCGGCCTTCTCCTTGCGGGGCGCAGGTTCAGCCGCACGGCCTCGTCTCGCCCGTCTCCAGGTCGACCCGAAAGCACTGTTCCCGTCCGGTGTCGTCGTCGCGGACGATGACCGCCACGGCCTCGTCGTCCTCGTCGGGATCGTGGCCGAAGTCTTCCAGATAGGCGACGGCGGCGGCCTCGGGGCTGGGCTCGTCGAGCGAGCGGGCGTGGTGGCCGTGCAGGTGGCGGGCGCGGACGGTGTAGGGCATGCCGGGGACTCCTCGGCCCGATAACGCCTCGCCCGGCGATTGGATTCATCGCTCATGAAAAACGGCGGCGAGGCTGGGCCGCCGCCGCTGATTTCCAGAGCCTGATCCCGACGCCTCAGGTCAGGTTGTATTCCGGCTTGGCGTAGGTCCCGATCAGGTCGACCCCATAGACGTTGTGCGTCGCCTGGTCGGCGAAGAAGGCGTCGGCGGACTTGGCGTAGACGCCGATGTCGGCCTTCTCGGCCTCGGCCATCAGCCAGCCGACCATGGCCGCCTTGGTCCCCTGGCCGTTGACCCCGTCGCCGCCGTAGCTGGCGAAGTAGCTGGTGCGGCTGTCGATCAGGGCGTGGACCTTGGCGTCGTCCGGGGTCAGGCCGAAGATCGCCCCATAGGCCTTGCGGGTGGCCTCGAACAGCGTGAGCGATCCGTAGCTGGCCGAGAAGCTGGCCGCGCCTTCGCCGACCTTGCCCAGATTGACCGCGAAGTTGATGTAGCGGTTCTCGACGTTGAACGACTGGTAGTAGGCGCTGTTGAGATTGCTGGTGTTCTGGCCGTCGGGATTGACCAGATAGTCCATGCCGGCCGGCGTCGGCGTCTTGCCGGTGAAGAACTGATAGGACAGCACCGCCACGGCGCTGGTCGAGATCGTCGCCTTGGTCACCAGGCCGATCGCGTCGGCATAGCTGGTTCCCGAGGCCATGGCGGTCGCCAGGGTCTTGGTCATGGCCTCGGCGCCGGCCGTGAAGGGCGTCAGGCGCAGGACGCTGGTCATGGCCGCGGCGACGCGGCTGTCGACCACCGAGACGACGCGGTCCGAGAACGCCAGGGTCTCGACATTGATGATGCTGTCGGTTCCGTCGGTCCCGGCATTGTCCTTGATCGACCAGCCGCCGTCTGCCTTGGCGCTGATGGCGTAGCCCGCGTACTTGCCGGCATAGACGGCGGTGTCGACGCCCAGGCCCCCGTCCAGGATGTCATTGCCCTGGCCGCCGGTGATGCGATTGGCGACGGCGTTGCCGTTGATGGTGTCGGCCGCCGCGCCGCCGATGGCGTTCTCGATCGTGGCGCCGATCGCGATGGTGACATTGCCGGTCGAGCCGCCGACGCTGGAGAAGAAGCCCGCCCGCAGGTCGATCGTCTGGGCGACCTTGTAGCCCGAGAAGTCGAAAGTGTCGGTCCCGCCGGCGTCCCAGGCGGCGAAAACCAGCCGGCTGGACGTGGCCAGGGCGGTGAAGGCTTCGAGGCCGGTGTTGGAGTTGAAGCCGTAGACCGTGTCGCCCGTGCGGGTGGTCATGTTGGCGCCATAGGCCAGCTGAGCTGCGGCGATGTCGTCCAGCAGCGGGGCCGAGGCGTAGACCCCGCCGAACGAGCCCCCGGTGTTGCTCTCGCCGAAATAGGACATCACCGTGTACTGGCGGCTGTCCTCGTAATAGCCGGCGTTGGCGGCGTAGGTCAGCGTGGTGTTGGAGTCGGCGTCGTAGTCGGACGGGTGGGCCAGACCGATCGCATGGCCGATCTCGTGCACCAGCACCATGCCGCCATAGTTCGAGGCGGTGGGGGTGGCGTTGTAGCTGAGGCTGGAATTGATCCAGACGTCGCCCGAGATGCTGCTGGCCGAGGTGTTGCCCGGATAGTAGGCGAAGGCCGCCGCGCCGGACTCGCCGCTGGCGTAGTTGCCGAACAGGATCGCGGCGCTGTTGCTGTAGCCATCGCCGCCGACGCGCGTGAAGGTGACGTTGGCCACGTCGGACCACGCCTGCAGGGCCTTCGTGGCCTGGACGATCTGGGCGGCGGAAAACTGCGAGAAGCCCGAGGTGTCGCTGGGCATGTCGGTCGGGGCCGAGGCGCGGAACGCATAGGTCACCGTGAAGGGCGTGTTCAGCGCGGCCGACCAGCCGGGCTCGCCGCGCAGCAGCTGCGAGGCCGCCTGGGCGACCGTCAGGCTGGTCTTGCCGGCCACGACGCCGGCGCGGGCGTCGGCGTTGACGAAGGCGTTGGGGCTCTCGCCGCCGGCGATCGCGACGGAGTCGTCAGACGCCAGAGGAAAAGGTTCGATGCTCACGGCCGTACTCCACTCGCCCCACGCAAGAAGTATGGTCAATCGCGAATTCTCCTGCAATCTCGGCTATTTGCGACAAGAGCGCGCAGCGTTTCGGTCAAGCTAAGCGCTGCCGGATCATGGCGGGCACCGCCTTTATTTTCACAATGAGCCGCGTGTGTGGCGCGTCGGCCACACCCGTTTTCGCACATGGCGCGTTTGTCGTGCTGGGCTCCGGGGACATGTCGGGCCCGCGACATACAGAAGAGGGTATTTGCAATGAAAATGCGGTTGCTGGTCAGCGTCGCGGCGGTAGCGCTGAGCGCCGCCTCGGGCGCCCTGGCCCAGAGCGCCACGAGTGGTTGGTACGTCGCGGCTGATGCGGGCTATCATGAGCCGGCCGACGTCAAGGCGACTTCGACCAACAACATTCAGTGGAACTTCGGGGCCGACAAGGATTGGGCCGCCTTCGGCCGCCTGGGCTACAAGTTCACGCCGAACTGGCGTGTGGAAGCCGAGTACGGCTACCGCCCCAGCGACATGAAGCGCGTGAGCGGCGCGGGCGGCGCCAGCGGCGCCCAGCCGATCGGTCTCTGCACCCCGGGCGTCGGCCGCACCGCCGCCTCGCCGACCTGCGGCGAGATCGACGGCTCGCTGAAGGCCAGCACCCTGATGGCCAACGTCCTGTACGACTTCGCGCCGAACTCCAGCCTGAACCCGTTCATCGGCGCCGGCGTCGGTACGGCCTGGGTGCACAACAAGGCCTATGGCCAGCTGTCGGGCGTGCCGGCTGGCGCGGCCATCTACCAGAACACCAACTTCGACGACGTCGACCAGGCGATGGCCATGCAAGGCATCATCGGCCTGGGCTGGAACTTCGCGACGAACTGGTCGCTGGACCTGACCGGCCGCTATCTGCGCACGACCAAGCTGGACTGGGGTTCGGTCACCCAGAACGCCGGCCCGGCCGGCGGCAACATCACGGACGTCGGCACGTTCTCGGGCCGCTACAAGGACACCTCGGTGACCCTGGGCCTGCGCTACACCTTCGGCGCGCCGCCGCCCCCGCCGCCGCCGCCTCCCCCGCCGCCGCCTCCGCCGCCTCCGCCCCCGCCGCCGCCTCCGCCCCCGCCGCCGCCCCCGGCCGCTCCGGCGTATGAAGCGCGCGAGTTCGTGGTCTACTTCCCGTTCGATCAGTACGTGCTGACGCCGGAAGCCCAGGCCGTGGTCCAGCAGGCCGCCGAATACGCCAAGGGTGGCGGCGCCTCGAAGATCGTGGTGACGGGTCACACCGACACCTCGGGTTCGGACAAGTACAACCAGAAGCTCTCGGAACGTCGCGCCAAGGCCGTCGCCGATGGCCTGGTCAGCCTGGGCGTCAACGCCACGGCGCTGTCGGTCGACTGGAAGGGTGAAAAGGATCCGGCCGTCGCGACTGGCGATGGCGTGAAGGAACCGCTGAACCGCCGCTCGACGGTGTCGATCACGTTCTAAAAATAAAAAAACTATTGGTGGGGTGACAGGGGGTCGGCCTTCGGGCCGGCCCCCTAGCCTTGTCTGGAGCTCTGCTTTTCAGCGGAGAGCAGGCAGGATCAAAACGGAAAGACGCTCCCGATGGGGCGTCGGGAGCGTCCGATTCCGGCGGACCAAGAGGGCGGAGGACCGCCGTCACGCTAAACCGACTTAAAGGGGCGCCGGCCTCACGCGGGTCAGGGCGCACACGGCGGGAAGGGACCGCCTCAGACGCTCCGATAACCGTGTTCGACTATACGCCGACGCTCGCGTGAGGCGAGTCGAAACGGTCCGATTCAACCAGGTGCGACAAAACGTCCGGGAGCGGCGAGGGCGCGCCCAGCATCCGTGCGACCAGATGCTCGGCCAGCAGCGGCGCCAGGCACAGCCCGCGCGACCCCAGTCCCGTGAGCACCAACGCCCCGTCGGCGCGGATTCCGGCCAGCGGCAGACGGTCGGTAGTGGTGGCGCGCAAGGCCGCACGACCCTCGAACGTCCGACCTTCCAATTGAGCGGCCAGGTCCGGCAGGCCCTTGGCCAGGGTCGCCAGGTTGCGGACGTGGTCCCCGGGGCGGACGTCGACGCCGGTGTCACCGCGATCGTGCGTGGCGCCGAACAGCAGGCCCGTCCGGGTCGGGACCGCATAGCCGCCGAAGGCCACGGGGCGGGTCGAGAGGCCGTCGGTCCAGCTGGCCTGGCCGCGCACCGGCGTCAGAGGCAGCTCGGGCGCCAGGGCCGCGCCGCCGGCCAGGGCCACGCGGTCGGCGCGGACGATCAGGTCGCCGGCCTCGTCCAGCAGACGCCAAGCCCCGTTCCGGTCTGGGCCGTCGCGCTCGAGCCGGGCGACGCGGCGACGGACGACATCGCCGGACCAGGCGGCGGTGACGGCGGGCGGCTCGACCACCAGGGCCGTGCGCATGGCCAGGGCGGGACCATCAACGATGGCCATGGTCCCGGGCTCGAACAGGTCCTGGCCGGCAACGGTGGCGAAGCGGGTCGGGTCGCGCTCGGCCTGGGGCAGTTGCAACACCTCGCGGGCGATCACGGCCTCGGGCAGGGTCTCGTACAGCTGGACGGCGCGGGCGAAGGCCTGGGCGTAGAGGGCCGCGCGCGGGCCGCCGCCGGCGTCCAGGGCGGGGGTGACCAGGCCGGCGGGATTGCCCGAGGCGGCGACGCCATCCGGATCGTCGATGACGGTGACGGTCAGTCCCTCGGCTCGGGCCGCGTGGGCCAGGGACGCTCCGGCGATGCCGCCTCCGATGACCGCCAGGCTGGTCGGACGGCGCGCGGTCTCGCGTTCACCCACCTCGGCCGAAGGGGGCAGCCAGGCCTCCAGTCGCTCGCGCTTGCGACCGAAGCCGGGACGCTTGGCGATCTCGAAGCCGGCCGCCTGCAGACCCCGCCGCACGGCGCCGGCCACGGTGAAGGTCGCGGCCCTTGCGCCGGGCGCCGAACGCCTGGCGACGGCGGCCAGGACCTCATCGCGCCACATGGCCGGATTGAGGGCGGGCGAGAAGCCGTCCAGGAACCAGGCGTCGGCCGCGCCATCCCAGATCTCCAGCGCCTCGACCACGTCCATGACCGCCAGGTCCAGGGTGGCGTCGAAGCCGGGCAGGTCCACGCGGTGGAAGCCCCGGGCGCGGCCCGGCCAGTGGTCCAGCAGCACTTGGGCGGCCTCGCCAAGCTCCGGCCAGTGGGCCAGGATCCGCGCGGCCTCGTCGCGCGCCAGCGGGTGGGCCTCGATCGAGAAGATGTGCAGGCGGCCGCCTTCCGGCTTGTGCTGACGCCACAGGTCCAGCAGGGCGGCGATGTTCAGGCCCGAGCCGAAGCCCAGCTCGCCGACCACGAGATCGCGATGCTCCGCGAAGCGTTCCGGCAGGCCGCAGCCGGCCAGGAACACCGCCCGCGTCTCGGCCAGGCCGTCGACGCTGGAGAAATAGACGTCGCCGTACAGGCTGGATTGTGGCAGGCCGTCCTCGCGCCAGACGAGCGGGGAGCCTCCGGAAGGGGAAGTCGGATCCATCGGCCTGCTAGAGCGCCGGCGGGGCCGGGGCGTCAAGGCTCTTGCCGGCCATTCCCAAATCCCGTCTCCCCGGCGAAAGCCGGGGCCCAGGTTCATCCCGGGAGTCAGACATGAATGCGAATGAGCGCCGCGCGAAGCCGCACGGCGCTCTGGGTTCGATCTGGGTCCCGGCTTTCGCCGGGAAGGTCGGGTTTATTTGAACCCTAGTGCGCGGCCTTCTTCTCTTCCGGCTTGGCGGCTTCGGCCGTGGCGGCCGGAGCCGGAGCCGAGGTCGCGCCGGTGGCGGCGGCGTCGTTGGCGGTCTGGGCGGCGGTGTCGGCGGGATCGGCCGGCGCCGCGGCGGCGTCGGCAGCGGCCTTGTTGGCGTCGGCGGCGGCCTGGTCCTTGGCCGAGGCGGCGTCGGTGACGGTCGAGGCGTCGGCCGCAGCGGCCTTGGCGGCGGCGTCGTCTGCGCCGGTTTCCTCGTGCTTGCCGCCGCAGGCGGCCAGCGACAGGGCCGACACGGCCAGGCCGGCGATCAGGACTTTGCGAATGGTGCTCATCGAATTCCCCTTAGCTGCCGTCGCCTTGTCGGCGACGACCTTGCGCAAAAGGAATACCGGTTCGAAAGCCCCGTGCAAGTTACGAGGCGCTAATGCCCGCGCCAGAGATGCTGACAGCGCGTCCCTATTCGTTGGGGATCTGCGAAAGAGCCTCTTCCAGCTCGGCGAAGCTGGGCTGGGCCGGCGAGGGGACGTTGCCGCGGCCGATCTCCACCGAGATCTGGGCGGCGTTGCCGTGCAGGTGGGCGACCAGCACCGCCTGGATGATCTTGTAGAAGGCGCCGTCCTCGTTGACGACGGCCTGCAGGCGCGTCGCCATCGGGCCGACGATGCCGTAGGCGATGAACACGCCGAGGAAGGTGCCGACCAGGGCGCCGCCGATCATGCCGCCCAGGACGGCCGGCGGCTCGGTGATCGAGCCCATGGTCTTGATGACGCCCAGCACGGCGGCCACGATGCCCAGCGCGGGCAGGGCGTCGGCCATGCTCTGCAGGGCGTGGGCCGGCTCCAGCGCCTCGTGGTGGTGTTTCTCGAGCTGCTTCTCCATCGCGTCCTCGACCTGGTGGGGATCCTCCAGGTTCATGGTCATCATCCGCAGGGTGTCGCAGATGAAGTCGACGGCGAAGTGGTCGTGGGTGACCTTCGGATAGCGGGCGAAGATCGTGCTCTCGTGCGGCTTTTCGATATGGCTTTCCAGGGCGATGACGCCCTTGGACTTCATCGTCTTGGTCAGCAGGAACAGCAGGCTGAGCAGGTCGCGATAGTCGGCCGACTTCCACTTGGGGCCCTTGAAGATCTTGCCGAAGCCGCCGGCTGTGCCCTTGATCACGACCATCGAGTTCGAGATCAGGAAGGCGGCGACGGCCGCGCCCAGGATGGCCATCAGCTCGTGCGGGGCGGCCTCGATGATGACGTCCAGCTTGCCGCCACCCATCAGGTAGCTGCCGAACACCATGGCGAAGAGCATCACGATGCCGATGATCTGGAACATTGTGGTTAGGCCGACCCCGAGAATGACGGCGCATGATCGCGATTAATGATTAATCCAAGGTTCTCGCCAAACCGGCGCGGCCGGCTGTGACCTGCGACACATTGCGCGCGGCGCTTAGTGGCTCTAACGATTGTTTGATGAGTGGGGAGATCAAGCCAGCCCGGGACAACCGGAGCGCCTTCGCCATCCTCTTCGGCGTGTCGGTGGCGACCGCGTTGGGGAACACCGGCATGTTGTCGGTGCTGCCGGCGATCGGCCGCCAGATCGGCATCCCCGACGCCCTGGTGGCGGGCATCTTCTCGCTGTCGGCCGTGCTGTGGGCGTTGACCTCGCCGTTCTGGGCCCGGCAGTCGGACCTGCGCGGGCGCAAGCCGCTGATCCTGCTGGGCCTGGCGGGCTTCTGCGTGTCGATGACCCTGTGCGCCCTCGTCGTCTCGGCCGGCCTGCATCACCTGGCGCCGCCGATGGTGATCTTCGTGCTATTCCTGCTGTCGCGGGCCCTGTTCGGCGGCTTCGGCTCGGCGGCCAACCCGGCCACCCAGGCCTATATGGCCGAGCGCACCAGCCGCGAGGAGCGCACCCAGACCATGGCCACCCTGGCCGGGGCCTTCGGGCTGGGCACAGTGGTGGGGCCGCTGCTGGCCCCGCTGTTCGTGCTGCCGATCGTGGGCCTGGCCGGGCCGATGTTCGCCTTCGCCGCCATCGCCGCCATCATGCTGGTCGTGGTGCATCGCGGCCTGCCCGAGACCTTCAAGCCTGGTCGCGGCGAGACCCCCCCGCGCCGAAAGTTCGGCCTCCCCTGGCGGGCTGACGGCGCGGCGCTGTGGAGGGATCCGCGCCTGAAGCCGTTCCTGATCTTCGGTTTCCTGGTCGCCGCCTGCCAGACGGCTCAGACCCAGACCCTGGGCTTCCTGATCATCGACAAGCTGGGCCTGCCGCCGGTCAAGGCGCAGGGCTTCATCACCCTGGCCATGGCGGCCGGGGCGGTGGCGGGGCTGCTGGCCCAATGGGGCCTGATCCGCATGTTCCAGATGGGCCCGCGCGAGCTGATGCGCTGGGGCGTGGGCTGCGCGGCCTTGGGCAATGTGGTGGTCGCCTTCGCGCCGGACTACGCCGCCGTGGCCATCGGCTATGCCATAGCCAGTTTAGGATATGGCTTCGCGCGGCCCGGCTTCACGGCGGGAGCGTCGCTGTCGGTGGACGCCAAGGACCAGGCCGGCGCGGCCGGCGCCATCGCCGCCATCAACGGCCTTAACGTCGTGGTCGCCCCGTTGTTCGTGCTGCTCTACGAGAAGATCGGCTGGGGTCCGTTCGTGCTGAACGCCCTGATCCTGGCGGCGCTGCTGGCCTATGCCGTGCGCCAGGGGGTGCTGCGCGGGATCAGCCAGGCCGGCGCGCGCGAGGAGGCGACGATCGCCGGCCTCGAACGCTCGGACGAGGGCGGCGTCTAGGCGACCATTCGCTCCAGCGCTCGGCGGTCCTTCAGCACCACGTGGCGGACAGAGGGGAGGGCGATCAGGCCTTCGTCCTGGAGGCTGGTCAGGGTGCGCGAGACGGTCTCGATGGTCAGGCCCAGATAGTCGGCCATGTCCTGGCGGCTCATCGGCACGTCCAGTTCGGCCTGGGCGTTGGTGCGCTCGGCGATGTCCAGCAAGAGGCCCGCGACGCGCTCGATCGCCGAGCGACGGCCCAGCATCAGCACGTGGTCCTGGCTGCGCTGCAGGCCCTCGGCGGTCAGGCGCAGGATGGCGCGGGCGGCGTCGCCTCGCCGGGCGGCCAGGTCGCTGAGCGCGCCCCGACGGATCAGGCGGACGCTGGCGTCGCACATCGCTTCCGCGCTGACGCGGTGGGTCTCGCACAGCTCCAGCCCGAAATAGTCGCCGGCGAAGTGGAACTCGTCGATCTGCCGGCGGCCGTCGCGCAGCAGGCGGTGGGTCCGCACCGCGCCCGACACCACCTGGTAGACGTAGTCGGCGCTCTCGCCCTCGCCGAAGATCTCCTCGTCGCGCGCGAAGCGGGGGCACGCGCCGGGGATGGCCAGCACGGCGGCGTCGAGCGCGGTAACGGTGTCGATGCGGATCGGAGACAGCATGGAAAGACCCCTCTGTTGCCAGGGTTTTGCGCCTGTTCAGCCGAGCCGGAAATTCGGGAAACCCTCCTAAGGAAATCTCCTTAGGCGGCCCTACGGACGGTCGCTTCCTTGAGCCGGATCAAGGCGAAAGCGCCGCCCGGGCGCATGCTGGCGCCATGTGCGATCGTCCTCTGATCCTGCTCCTCGTCGCCGACGAGCCCCTGCGCGAGGCCTTGCGCTTCTCGTTGGAGATCGAGGGGTACGACGTCGGCGACCGACCGGACGGGCGGCCCGTGGACTGCGCGATCATCGACGACGACGGGGGCGAGTGGCCAGAAGCGGAGGGCGCGACGATCGTCCTGACGGGCGACATCGAGCGCTTCAAGCGGCGCGGCCTGCGCGGGGTGTCGCTGGTGGAGAAGCCGCTGCTGGGCGACGCCCTCAGCGAGCGGTTGAAGCAAATTCTGCAACCCCAATCGCGTCATCCCGGCCGCAGCGTAGCGGAGAGCCGGGACCCAGGGGCATCCGCACTGCACCGACCCCAGGGTCCCGGATAGCCCCGCGCGCTTCCGGGAGGACGCGAGGATGGGAAGATGAGTCTCTAGCCCCCTCTGGCCGACAGCGTCATCCGCACCAAGGCCGCCAGGTTGTCGGCCTGCATCTTGGTCATCAGCTTGGCGCGGTAGATCTCGACCGTGCGCGGGCTGATGCCCAGTTCGCGGGCGATGACCTTGTTGGCGTGGCCGGCGACGACACCGTCCAACACCTGGCGCTCGCGTTCGGACAGGGTCTCCAGGCGGTGCAGGACGGCGGCCTGGTCGTCGGTGACGGGCGACGTCTCGGCGGCCTTCAGGGCGCGCTCCAGGGCGTCCAGCATGCGCGCGTCGCTGAAGGGCTTCTCGATGAAGTCGACGACGCCAGAGCGCATGGCCTCGACGGCCATGGGGATGTCGCCGTGGCCGGTGATCATCACGATCGGCATCCGCACCTTCTGGGCGGCGAGGCGGGCGACCAGCTCCTGGCCGCTCATCTCGGGCATGCGCACGTCGGTGATGATCACCCCGGGCTTGGCGTCCGGCAGGGCGTCCAGGAAGGCCGGGGCGCTAGCATAGGCCACGACCTCGAAGTCGGCCGACTCCAGGAGGAAGGCCAGGGACTCGCGCGCGCTTTCGTCGTCATCGACGACGTGGACGACAGGAACGTCACTCATCGACGGTCTCCTTGTGTTGCTCGGCCGGCGGCAGGGTGAAGCGGAACAGGGCGCCGCCGCCGGGATTGGCCTCGGCCCAGATGCGGCCGCCGTGCGCCTCGATGATCGAGCGCGAAATCGACAGGCCCACGCCCATGCCCTGGGCCTTGGTGGTCATGAACGGCTGGAACAGGCGCTCGCGCACGTCGTCGGCGATGCCCGGACCGGTGTCGGCCACGCTGACCCGCGACCAGCCCTCGTCGGTCATCTCGGTGCTGATCAGCAGCGCCCGGCGGCGGGGCTCGCCGTCGTGCATGGCGTCGATGCCGTTGCGGATCAGGTTCAGCAGCACCTGCTGCACCTGGACCCGGTCGGCGTAGACGGCGTCGGCGGCCGCATCCAGCGACAGGCGCACGTCGACCTGGCGGTCCTTCTCGCCGATCAGGGCCAGGGCAGACGCCTCCTCGATCAGCTTGGACAGGCTCTCGACATCGCGCTCGCTGGCGCCCCGGCGGACGAAGTCGCGCATGCGGTGGATCACCTCGCCGGCCCGCAGGGCCTGGGTGGCGGCGCGGTCGATGGCGTCGCGCACCTTGGCCTGGTCGGCCTCGCGGCCCCGGTCGATCAGCCGGCGCGAGCCGGTCAGCAGGTTGGCGATGGCCGACAGCGGCTGGTTCAGCTCGTGCGCCAGGGTCGAGGCCATCTCGCCCATGGCCGTCAGGCGCGAGACGTGGATCAGCTCGTTCTGCAGCTCCTGCAGGCGGGTCTCGGTCTCCTGGGTTTCGGTCAGGTCGCGGATGAAGCCGGTGTAGGACGAGACGGGCCCCTTGGTCTCGCCGACCGCCAGCTCCATCGGGAAGGTCGAGCCGTCCTTGCGTTGGCCGACCACGACGCGACCAGCGCCGATGATCCGCTTCTCCTGGGTGCGGTGATAGCGCTGGATGTAGCCGTCGTGGGCGGCGGCGTGCGGGTCGGGCATCAGCAGGCTGACGTTCTTGCCCAGCACCTCGGCGGCGCTCCAGCCGAACATCCGCTCGGCGGCGGGGCTGAACGAGGTCATCAGGCCGTCGCGGTCGATGACCACCACCCCGTCAGGCACGGTGTCGAGGATCGAGCGCAGGTGGTCGTTGATCGCCGCCGCCCGCCGCCGCGCGGCGTGGAACCACCCGCCGCCTACGGCCATGCCGAAGCCGACCGACAGGAAGGTCGCCGCGCAGATGCCGCTGACCAGGTTGAACGGGATCTCGCGCGTCACCCACCAGACGCTGCCCCAGGCGAAGGTCGTGGCGAAGACTCCGGGCCCTAGCCCGCCCAGCGCAGCGGCCAGCAGCACGGCCGGCACGAACAGCAGGAACGACGACGGGGCGGTGAAGGCTTCCGGCAGGTACAGCCGCGCCACCGCCGTCGCCATTACGGCCGCGAAGGCCGCCAGATAGGCGATGGGATGGGGATCGCTGTAGAGGGTCGAGGAAAGGCCCCGGGCCGGTTTCATGAGGGGGTTATACGCGCTGCTGTTCCAGGCCGGTCAATGCGGGGGTTCTGCGTAGGTCGGATCTGGGGTCGGGCTGGGCGGGCGCGCCCATCTCCACCTTCCGCTCGCAGATCGCCGTCGGCGCCGGGCGATGGCTGACCAGGACCAGGCCCTGGCCGGTGCGGGCCAGACGCTGCTCCAGGCGGGCGACGATCGTGGCCTCGGTCGCGGCGTCCAGGCCCTCGGTGGGTTCGTCCAGCAGCAGCCAGGGGGCGTCGCGCAGATAGGCCCGGGCCAGGGCCAGGCGGCGGCGCTCGCCGCCCGACAGCCGCTCGCCGTCGTCGCCGAGATAGGCGGCCAGGCCTTGCGGCGCGGCGCGGACGCGGTCGGCCAGGTCGGCGTCCTCCAGCACTTCCCAGAGCTGGTCGTCGGTGGCCTTCGGCGCGGCCAGGCGCAGGTTGTCGCGCACCGTGCCCGCGATCAGCCCCGCGTCCTGCGGCAGCCAGGCGATGGCGGCGCGGGCGCCGGCGTCACCCTCGCGCAAGCCCAGGAGGGTCTCGATGGCGGTGGTCTTGCCGCAGCCCGAGGGGCCGGTGATGGCCAGGCGCTCGCCGGGCTGCAGGGTCTGGCCCAGGACGGTCAGCGGCGCGCTCTCCGAGGCCGGCGTCCCGGCGGGGCGAGGGGCGTGGCGCAGGATGGCGTCCAGGCGCTTGCGGGCTTCGGCGGCAGCGCCGTCCTGGTCCAGCGCCTGGGCCAGGCTCCCCAGGCCTTCGATGCTCATGGCGGCGGCCAGACCGGCGAGGGCGGCGAGCGGCGCGCCGGCCGGCGCAGCGCAGGCCACGGCGGCGGCGACGGCCGCGCCCAGGATGGCCGCCTGGCTGGCGACGATCAGGCCGTTGGCGCGGGCGGCCTCCAGGCGCGCGGCGTCCAGGTCGGCGGCCCTGGCGTTAAGGGCCTCGCCGGCCCAGGCCTCCAGGCCGTAGGCGCGCAGCTCGGTCGAGGCGGCGACCAGGGCGGCGGCGGTCTCCTTCAGCGCCCCGACCTTGGCCTGGACGGCGGCGCGGGCCGGGGCCGAGAAGCGGCGGGCCAGGGCGCGGGCCGAGACCATCGCCGCGCCGGCCGCCAGCAGGATGACGATCGCCGACGGCCAGCCGGCCAGGATCGCCAGCCCCCAGCCCGACAGCAGGCCGGCGATGGCGCTCCAGGGGGCGGACAGGCGCACGAAGCGGGTCTCGATGGCGTCGACGTCCTGCACCAGCCGGGCCGAGGCCTCGCCGCGCGACAGCGACAGGGCCTCGCGCGGCGGGGCGGCGGCCAGGCTGGCGAAAACCGCCGGGCGGATGGCGGCCAGGGCTCGCAGGGCGGCGGCGTGGCCGGAGAGGCGTTCGCCATAGCGCGAGGCGGTGCGCAGGATGGCCAGCAGGCGGATCGCCGCGCCGGGCAGCAGCACGTTGAAGGCCTGGGCGGTCGCCAGGCCCGCCGCGCCGGCGAGGGCGCTGGCGACGATGAACCAGCCCGACAGGCCCAAGAGCAGGGTCGAGGTCGCGCCCAGCACCACGGCGCTGAGGATCGCCAGGCGCAGAGCCCCGGCGCGCGCGCGCTTCTGTTCGCGGATCAGGGTTTCGAGGGGGGAGTGGGTCACAGGCGCACCACCTGGTCGGCGAGGGCGGCCAGGGCCTCCGAATGCGTCGCGATCAGGGTCGTGCGGCCCCGGGCGGCGGCGCGGATGGCGGCCAGCATGTCGGCTTCGGCCTTGGCGTCCAGATTGGCGGTCGGCTCGTCCAGCAGCAGGATCGGGGCGGGCTTCAGCAGGGCGCGGGCCAGCGACAGCCGGCGGCGCTCGCCGCCCGACAGCCCGCCGCCGCGCTCGTCCAGTACGAAGTCGAGGCCGCCGGTGCGACGCACGACCAGGCCGACGGCCCGGGCGGCGGCCTCGATCTCGGCGCGGGTGGCGTCGCGGCGCGACAGGGCGATGTTGTCGGCGATCGAGGCGGGCAGGATCAGCGGCGACTGGCCGGCCCAGGCGATGTCGGCCGTGCGCGGCGCGGCGCCGTCGACCAGCACTCGGCCGGCGCTCAGCGGGGCCAGGTCCAGCAGCAGGTTCAGCAGCGAGCTCTTGCCCGCGCCGCTGGCGCCGACCAGGGCGGTGATCGTCCCGGCCTTGGCGGTGAGGTCGAAGGCCGCAAGCACCGGCGCGTCGGCGTCGGGATAGCGGACCGTGACGCCCTCGAAGCGGATGGTCGGCGCTTCGGCCAGCGGGCGGGCGGCGGGCTTGGCCTCCGGCGCCGCGAAGGTCGCCAAGCGGGCGGCGGCGGCCTCGGCGGCCTGGCGGTCGTGATAGGCGGCGGCCAGGCGGCGCATCGGGGCGTAGACCTCGGGCGCCAGGGCCAGGACGAAGAAGGCGCGCTTCAGGTCCAGCTGCTCGGGCACGGGGAAGGGCAGCAGGCGCAGCAGGTTGAAGCCGCAATAGACCGCGACCAGGGCTACCGACAGGGCGGCGAAGAACTCCAGGGCGGCGGAAGACAGGAAGGCCACGCGCAGCACCCTGATGGTGCGTTCGGCCAGATCGGCGGCCGAGCGCCGAAGGGCCTGCGTCGTGGTCCCCTCGGCCTGGAAGGCCAGCACCACGGGCAGGGCGCGGACACGGTCCAGGAAGAGGGCGGACAATCGCTCCAGCGCCTGGAACTGGGCGCGGCTTTCGGCGGCGGCGGCCGTGCCGGCCAGGATCATCGCCCCGACGAACGGGATCAGGGCGGCCAGCAGGATGGCGGCGGCGATTGGGCTGGCGACGGCGGCGACGGCGATCAGCAGCAGCGGCAGGGCGGCGGCCGACTGGCGCACCGGCAGGAAGCGGGCGAACAGGCCATCCAGCGCCTCGACCCCCTCGACCAGGACGGTGGTCGCCTCGCCGGCCGCGCGGCGCTGGCCGCTCGAGGAACTCTTGGAGAAGATGGCGCGGGCGACATCGGCGCGAACTGCGGCCTTGGCGGTCGCGGCGGCGCGGGCCCCGGCGGTTCCGGCGGCCGAGGCCAGCAGGCCGCGCGCGACCATGGCGGTGACCACCAGGGCCAGCCACAGCCCCACGATCGCGGCGTCCTGACCCTTGGCCACCGCGTCGACGCCGAACGCCAGGCCGGCGGCGAAGCCGATCGCGGCCAGGCCGTCCAGCAGGGTCAGCACCTGCGCCGGACGCAGCACGCGGGCGTTCTTCCGCCCGGCCGCGCTCAACCACACCTTGGCGGCCATCAAATGATCAATCTGGGCTATGCGGGAAGACATGTCTTGAGTGTAGGCTGGGCCAGCTTCCAATCCTTGATCCTCATCAAGGGTGAGGCGGTCGGACAGGTCTAGGGCAAATGCCCACGGTCATCCGATCCAATCGGCCGTTCGTCTCGGAGCTGTCCATGGACCCCGCCGTCATCGACCTGTCGCGTCTCCAGTTCGCGCTCACCGCCCTATACCACTTCCTGTTCGTGCCGCTCACCCTGGGGCTCAGCTTCATGCTGGTCATCATGGAAAGCGTCTATGTGATGACCCGCCGGCCGATCTGGCGGACGGTCACCCGGTTCTGGGGCGTGCTGTTCGGCATCAACTTCGCCCTGGGCGTGGCCACCGGCATCACCATGGAATTCCAGTTCGGCATGAACTGGTCCTACTACTCGCACTATGTCGGCGACATCTTCGGCGCCCCGCTGGCGATCGAGGGGCTGATGGCCTTCTTCCTGGAGGCGACCTTCGTGGGGCTGATGTTCTTCGGCTGGGACAAGCTGAAGCCCGTCGCCCACCTGGGGGTGACCTTCCTGGTGGCGATCGGCACCAACTTCTCGGCCCTCTGGATCCTGGTCGCCAACGGCTGGATGCAGAACCCGATGGGTGCGGCCTTCAATCCGGACACCATGCGCATGGAGGTGACCAGCTTCCGCGACGTGCTGTTCAACCCTGTGGGCCAGGCCAAGTTCGTGCACACGGTCAGCGCCGGCTACGTCATCGCCTCGGTGTTCGTGCTGGGCGTCTCGGCCTGGTACCTCCTGAAGGGCAAGCACATCGGCGTGGCCAAGCGGTCGATGACCGTCGCCGCCGCCTTTGGTCTGGCCTCGTCGCTGTCGGTCGTCGTGCTGGGCGACGAGAGCGGCTACGCCCTGACCGACAACCAGAAAATGAAGCTGGCCGCCCTCGAGGCCATGTGGAACACCGAGCCCGCCCCGGCCGGCCTGACCGCCTTCGGCATTCCGGACCTGAAGGCGCGCGAGACCCGCTACGAGGTCAAGATCCCCTACGTCCTGGGCCTGATCGCCACCCGCAGCTTCGACAAGCCCGTAGAGGGCATCTTCCAGCTGGTGGCCAAGGCCGAGGACCGCATCGAGAGCGGCGTCATCGCCTATGGCGCGGTCGAGGCGCTGAAGGCCAATCCTAACGACATCGCCGCCCGGGCGACCTTCGAGCAGCACCGCCGCGACCTGGGTTACGCCCTGCTGCTGAAACGCTATGTGCCCGACCCGCGCCAGGCCTCGCCGGACCTGATCAAGAAGACCGCCTGGGACGCCGTGCCCAACGTGCCGGTGATGTTCTGGGCCTTCCGGATCATGGCCGGCATCGGGGTGCTGATGATCCTGATGTTCGCCACCGCCTTCGTGCTGGTCACCCTGCGCAAGCACGACACCAAGTGGTTCCTGGTCATCGCCGTGGCGGCCATCCCGCTGCCGTGGATCTCGACCGAGTTGGGCTGGGTGTTGGCCGAGGTCGGCCGCCAGCCGTGGGCCGTGGACGGCGTGCTGCCGACCTTCCTGTCGGCCTCCAGCCTGTCCGTGCCGCAGCTGCTGATCAGCATCGCGGTCTTCACCCTGCTGTACGGCGCGCTGGCCGTGGTCGAGGTCGGCCTGATCCTGCGCGCCATCAAGAAGGGCCCGTTCGCCCAGCACGACCCCGTCCCGGACGGGGAACCGGCCGAGCCCGAACCGGCCACCGCCTGAGGAGAGCAAGGTCATGGAACTTCCCGTCGACTACGCCACCCTTCGCGTCATCTGGTGGGCCCTGGTGGGGATCCTGCTGATCACCTTCGCCCTGACAGACGGCTTCGACATGGGCGTCGGGGCCCTTTTGCCCTTCGTCGCCAAGGACGACGCCGAGCGGCGGATGGTCATCAACACCGTCGGGGCTACCTGGGAAGGCAATCAGGTGTGGTTCATCCTGGGCGGCGGCGCGATCTTCGCGGCCTGGCCGTTCGTCTACGCCATCAGCTTCTCGGGCTTCTACCTGGCCCTGTTCGTGGTGCTGGCGGCGATGATCCTGCGGCCGGTCGCCTTCAAGTACCGCTCCAAGCGACCGCATCCCAAATGGCGGTCGTTCTGGGACTGGTGCCTGTTCGTCGGCGGCTTCGTGCCGGTGCTGTGCTTCGGCGTGGCCCTGGGCAATGTGCTGCAGGGCGCGCCCTTCCGCCTGGATAGCGACCTGCGGGCCTTCTACGAGGGCTCGTTCATCGGCCTCTTCTCGCCGTTCGCCCTGCTGTGCGGCCTGCTCTCGGTGGCCATGCTGGTGCTGCATGGCGCGGCCTGGCTGACCATCAAGGCCGAGGACGGGCCGGTCACCGAACGCGCCCGCCGCATCGGCGAGATCGCCGGCCTGGCCAGCATCGTGCTGTTCGCGGCCGGCGGCTTCTGGGTCGCGTTCGGCGGCCTGGGTTTCCGGATCGAGGGCCTCGCCGACGCCGCCGGGCCCTCCAACCCGCTGCGCGGCGCGGCCGCCGTGCGGGCCCCGGGCGCCTGGCTGGACAACTATGGCCGCCACGGCTGGATGATCCTGGCCCCGGTGCTGGGCTTCGCCGGCGCGGGCCTGGCCCTGATCGGCATGCGCTACAACAAGGCCTGGGCGGCGTTCGGCGGCTCTTCGGCCTCGACGGTCGGGATCGTCGGGACGGTGGGCCTGTCGATGTTCCCGTTCATTTTGCCGAGCAGCTACGACCCGCGCTCGAGCCTGACGGTTTGGAACGCCTCGTCGACCCACCTGACCCTGTTCGTGATGCTGATCGTCACGGCGGTCTTCCTGCCGCTGATCATCCTCTACACCGCCTGGGTCTACCGGGTGCTGTGGGGCCGCAGCACCACCGGCGCCCTCGCCACCAACCCCGACCTGTATTGAGGAGGCCAGAACATGTGGTACTTCACCTGGATCCTGGGCCTGGGCCTCGCCGTCGGCTTCGGCGTGCTGAACGGCATCTGGTACGAGTTCAACCTGTCGGACGAGGGCGACGAGGGGCTGGACGCGCCGTAGTCGCTCCGCACATTCAAATATCCCCTCGTCGTCATCCCGGGCGGCGTAGCCGACCCGGGACCCAGGGGGCGGCGCAACGCGGCTGCCTCTGGGTCCCGGCTCTCCGCTTCGCTGCGGCCGGGATGACGAGTGTGGGTTGGCGCTCAAGGATTTCCACCGACTCAAATTGAGCCTCCGCGACATCGCGCCGCGCCCCGCCGAGCTCAGCCTTAACGCTTGCTAAAGGCGCTTCGGGCTCTTCTGGCATCCAGCCAAGGGAGCGCGCCGAACGCGCCGCTCCGGGCAACCTTTCGACCTGGGGACTGCCATGACCGACAACACCGCGCCCGCGCTGGAACTGATCTCGTTCTGCATCGGCGAGCAGGAATTCTGCATCGACGTGAAGACGGTCCGCGAAATCCGCGGCTGGACCCCGGCCACCCCGATCCCGCATGCGCCGTCTTATATGCGCGGCGTCATCAACCTGCGCGGCGCGATCATGCCGGTCATCGACCTGCGCAATCGCCTGGGCCTGGGCGTCACCATCCCCGAGACCCGCCACGTGATCGTGGTCGTCGAGTGCCAGGACCGCCTGGCCGGCATCCTGGTCGACGCCGTGTCGGAAACCTTCACCGTGCCGCGCGATAGCCTGCAGCCGGCCCCGGACGTCGGCGTGGAAGAGCTGCGCTACATCCAGGCCATCATCTCGATGGAAAACCGCCTGATCACCTATCTGCGCATGGACGACGTGTTCCCGGCCCAGATCAGCGAAGCCGCCTGAGCCGCTTCCGCTCCGGATCAAAAGAAAGGCCGCCGGGGTCTCCCTCGGCGGCCTTTTCTGTGTCCGATGCGCGGGGCGGTCAGCTCTTGCGCACGATCCGCGCCGCCGCGGCGTGGAAGCCGGCCTCGGCCGCGGCCAGATCGGCCACGGCGCCGTGGCGGTCGCTGGCGACGCTCATATTGCTCTTGGCGTAGCTTTCCGAGACCTTGCGGGCTTCCTGGGCGCGCAGGGCGGCGTTGGAGGCGGCGGTCTCGTGCCAGGCGGCCAGGCTGTCGGCCGTGACCTCGGCGTCGGCGTCCGGATGCGGCGCGACCTCGCCAAAACCGATGGCCACGAAGCCGTGGATGACGCCGCCATAGTCCTCTTCCGACAGCAGGAAGGTCACCTGCCGCTCCTCGGCCTGGCCGGTATAGGTCTCGCTCTCGGGATCGAACTCGCGCAGCACCAGGATGTCACCGACCGCGAACTCACGGTCGTTGCGGCGGATCTCGAAGCGCTTCTGGCCCGAGCGCACGGCGGCGAAATACTTGGGCCAGGTCTTCAGTTCGTGGCGGTTCATGGGCGGCTTCAATCTACGAAATGGGAAGGCGGGGGTTCTGGCGGGCAGACCCTAGCGCAGAGTTAACAGCTCAAACATATCCCCAAACCAACTTCCCTAAATTCGCCATCCCGGCCGTAGCGAAGCGAAGAGCCGGGACCCAGGGGCCAGTGCAGTGAGGCGGCTCCTGGGTCCCGGGTCGGCTACGCCGCCCGGGATGACGAGATGGGGGAGGGGAAGCTCAGATCACTCGTCGATGCAGAGCCGCACGATCTCGGCGCGCAGGTCCGGCATCCCCAAGCCCTTCTCGGAAGAGGTCGCCAGCACGCGAGGGAAGGCGGCGGGACGCTTGGCGATGGCCTTCAGGGTGTCGGCCACGACCTTGTCGACCTCGGCGGGCTTGATCTTGTCGGCCTTGGTCAGGACGATCTGGTAGCTGACCGCCGCCTCGTCCAGGGCGTCCAGCGCCTCCAGATCGACCTTCTTGAGGCCGTGGCGGCTGTCGATCAGGACATAGACGCGCTTGAGGTTCGGCCGCCCGCGCAGGTATGCGCGTCCCAGGTCCTGGAACTTGTCGGCGATCGAGCGCGAGACGCGGGCGAAGCCGTAGCCGGGCAGGTCGACCAGGCGCACCTTTTCCGCCAGCAGGAAGAAGTTGATCTCCCGTGTCCGGCCCGGCTCGTTCGAGGCGCGGGCCAGGTACTTCTGGCCCACCAGCCCGTTGATCAGGCTGGACTTGCCGACGTTCGAGCGGCCGGCGAAGGCCACTTCCGGCAGGTCCGGCGAGGGCATGGCGTCCATGCGCACCGCGCCCATCACGAACGAGACGGGTTGGGCGAAGAACACCCGCGCCGTCTCGATTTCCTCTTCGGTGAAGATCGCTTCGTCGGTCATCAGGTCGCTTTGGCGGTCTTGCCCTGCAGTCGGGCCACGATCTTGTCGATCGGGTTCTCGACCTGGTAGCGGCGCATGATGATGTACTGCTGGATGATGGTCAGGATGTTCGACCAGCACCAGTAGATCACCAGGCCCACCGCGAATTGCGACAGGGTGAAGGTGAAGACGATCGGGAACAGCTGGAAGATGCGCTGCTGGATCGGGTCGCCGGCCGGCGGGTTCATCGCCGTGGTCAGCCACATGGTGAAGCCGTACAGCAGCGGCCAGACGCCGATGTGCAGGGTGGTGGCCAGGAAGCCGCCGATCAGCGGGGCGTGCGCCGGATCCCAGGGGATCAGGCCGAACAGGTTGAAGATCGTCGTCGGATCGCGCGACGACAGGTCGTGGATCCAGCCGAAGAACGGCGCGTGGCGCATTTCGATGGTGACGGTCAGCACCTTGTACAGCGAGTAGAAGACCGGGATCTGCACCAGCATGGGCAGGCAGCCCATCATCGGGTTGATCTTCTCCTTGGCGTACAGCTGCATCATTTCCTGCTGCTGTTTCGCCGGGTCGTCCTTGTGCTTGGCCTTGAGCTTCTCGACCTCGGGCTGGATCTTCTTGATCTTGGCCATGCTCTCATAGCTCTTGTCCGCCATCGGATAGAGGATGAGCTTGAGCACGACGGTCAGCAGCATGATGGCCAGGCCGAAGTTGCCGACCAGCTTGTAGAAGATCTCCAGGATGTTGAAGATCGGACGGGTGAACATGGAGAACATGCCCCAGTCCACGGCCCAGTCGAAACGCGGGATCTCGGCCTTGCGGCTGTCCCAGAACTTCCACCACTCGGGCGCCTGGCCGTTGTACTCGTACTTGCGCAGCAGCGGCACCGTCTTGGCGCCGGCGAACAGGCGGGTCTTCTGGGTGACCGTGCCGCCCGGCTGGACGGTCTGGGTCGCGCCGACATAGTTGACGTCATAGACGTCGACGCCGGCCACGTTGGTCACGCGGTACTGGGCCTTGATGGTCTCGTTCTGATCCGGGATCAGGGCCGCCAGCCAGTACTTGTCGGTGATGCCGGCCCAGCCGCCGACCGAGTCGAAGGTCGTGAGCGGCTTGTCCTTCTTCCACTTGCCGTACTTGGCCAGTTCCAGCTTCTGGTCCTTGCCCGCGCCCAGTACGCCGATGGCGCCTTCGTGGACGATCTGGGTCTTGCCCAGGTGGTCGGTGATGCCCTGCCGCTGGACCGTGGCGTACTGGGCCAGTTGCAGCGGCTGGGTCCCGTTGTTCTTGACGCTGTCGGTCACCGTGAACATCGCCTGGTCGTCGACGGCGATGACGCGGGTGAAGGTCAGGCCCTGGGCGTTGTCATAGGTCAGGGTGACCGGCGCGTTGGGGCGCAGCACCTGGCCCGGCGCGGCGGTCCACACGGTGCGGCTGTCGGGCAGGCCGGCGATATTGTTGCCCGCCCAGGTGAAGTCGGCGAACCAGGCGTGCTCGGCGCCTTCCGGACGGAAGAGCTCGACCGGCGGCGAGTTCTTGTCGGTGGTTTCGGCGTACTTGCGCAGGAACAGGTCGTCGATGCGCGCGCCCTTCAGGGCGATCGAGCCCGACAGGGTCGGGGTGTCGACCACGATGCGGGGGCTCTGGGCCTTGGCCGCGTCGCGGGTCAGGCGCAGCGGGGCCGGATTGCCGTTGGCGTCCAGCGTCACGCCGGGCGTGGCGGCGACCTTGGCCTCGGCGATCTTCTTGGCGCGGGCCTCGGCCTCGGCCTTCTTCTGCTGCGGACCCAGGACGAAGAACTGGTACCCGATCAGGATCGCGAACGCGCTGACGATGAACATCAGCGTGTTTTTGTTGTCGTTCTGCATGGAGCGCTTAACCGGAAACTTTGAGATCGGGTTGTTGGGAAGAGGCGGCTTCTATCTGAGCGCCGGATGGGTGCTTGGGAACCTTGGCTCCCCCGCGATCGTACTCGGCGGCGAGGCTTATCAGCGCGGTTTTGACGTCGTCAAGCAAACGCCCCCATTCGCGGGTGGTGGTTCCCCCGCGGGCGATGAACACATAGTCATGGGAAGGGCGCGCATGAAGGGGCAGAACCAGCCGGGCGGCCTCGCGGAGGCGGCGCTTGGCGCGGTTGCGATCGACGGCCCCGCCGATCTTCTTGGTGGCCGTGAAGCCCACCCGGACTACGGGATCCTCGTCGGCGCGCTGGCGCATCTGGACGAAGACCGCGCCGCGCGACAGGGCCGGGGCCTTGGCCGCCAGCAGGAAGTCGGGCCGTTTGCGTAAGCGCTCGAACGTCAGCGACTGCTGGGTCTCAGGCATGAAAAAAGCCGCCTTTCCGGCGAGAACCTGAAGCCAGGTCTGTGGAAAAGGCGGCTTTGATCATCGTCTTGCCTCCCGAGGGAGGAAGAGAAATTAGGCGGTCAGGCGCTTGCGGCCCTTGGCGCGGCGACGCGCGACGACCTTTTGGCCGTTCTTGGTGGCCATACGCGCGCGGTAGCCGTGACGGCGGGCACGCACGAGCTTCGACGGCTGGAAGGTGCGCTTCACGACGTGGCTCCGAAATGCAAAAACGTTGAACGCGAGACGATGGGCCCCGCGAGTGAGGGGCGGTGGATAAAAGAACAGGCGCGGGATGTCAACCTGAGTCGGTTCAATCACTTGCCCGCGGGCTTCACGGGACGATCACCGCCTTGCCCACCACCTTGCGGTCGGCCAGCAGGTTGAACGCCTGACGCCAGTCATCCAGTGGCAGCTCGGCGTGGACGTGGGGCCTTATGACCCCTTCGTCCGCCATCCGCCAGACCGCCGCCGCGTTCTCGCGGCCCTTCTCGGGGAACTGGCGGCCGTATTCGCCGGCGCGGACGCCCATGACCGAGAAGCCCTTGATCAGCGGCATGTTGACCGAGACGGTCGGGATCCGACCCGAGGTGAAGCCGATCACCAGCAGTCGGCCGTCGAAGGCGATGCAGCGGGTGCTCTCGTCGAAGACGTCGCCGCCCACCGGATCGTAGATCACGTCGGCCCCGCGGCCGCCGGTGATCTCCTTCACCCGCTCGCGGAAGCCGCCTGCGACGTTCACAACCGCATCGACGTCGTAGAGCTCTTGAATCCGCGCCAGCTTGTCGTCGGAGGCCGAGGCGGCGATGACCCGCGCGCCCAGGGCCTTGGCCATGTCGACGGCCGCCAGCCCCACCCCGCCTGCCGCGCCGTGCACCAGCACCCATTCACCGGCCTCCAGCCAGGCGCGGCGCATCAGGGCGACATACGCCGTGAGGTAGGCCGCTCCGTAGGCGGCCCCTTGCGCGAAGGACAGCCGCTTGGGCTTGGGCTTCAGGCTTTCGGCCGGCAGCGCGGCGTATTCGGCGAACCCGCCTAGCCGCGCCCCGCCGACCACGGCGTCGCCGACCTCGAAGTCCGTGACGCCTTCGCCAAGAGCCGCGACCTCGCCGGCGATGTCGAGGCCGGGCGTGAAGGGCAGGGGCGGCTTGAACTGGTACTCGCCGCGCGTCATCAGGAGATCGGGGAAGTTGACGCTGGCGGCCCGCACGCGGACCAGCGTCTCGCCGGGACCGGGCGAGGGCGTGGCGACCTCGCGGACCGTGCAGCCGGCGAAGTCCGGCGCGAGGTCCTCGACGACGAGGGCGCGCATGGTGGTAGGGGTGCCCATTCTAATTTCCAAAAAGCTCGTCATCCCGGCCGTAGCGAAGCGGAGAGCCGAGACCCAGGGGCGGCCTCACGGCGCGCGGCCCCTGGGTCCCGGATAGCCTCTTCGAGGCTTCCGGGATGACGAGTTGGTTGGGTTCAGGAATTTTTGTCGAACGTCTCGCGCACCAGCCCGGCGATCTCTCGACACGCCCCGTCGGCCGCTGGGATCGCTCCCGTAAAGGCCGTGAAGCCGTGGGCCAGGCTGTCGTAGCAGCGGTACAGCACTGGCACGCCGGCCGCCTGCAGGCGCTTGGCGTAGGCCTCGCCCTGGTCGACCAGCGGATCGAAGCCGGCGGTGGCGATGACGGCGGGCGCCAACCCTGCGAGATCTGCGGTCTTGTCCGGCGACAGGCGCGGGTCGGCCGGGTCGGCGTCGGGGCCCATATAGTGGCCCATGAACCAGTCCATGGTCGCCTTGGTCAGCGGATAGGCGTCGGCGTAGGTGGTCATCGACTTCGTCTCACTGGCGACGTCGACGGCCGGATAGATCAGGATCTGGGCGGCCGGCTGCGGCTCGCCCTTGCGCTGCATCTCCTGGGCGACGATGGCGGCGAAGTTGCCGCCCATGCTGTCGCCGCCGATGGCCGGCGGGACCGGCGGGGCGCCGAAGCGACCGGTGTTGTCGCGGGCCCAGCGATAGGCGGCCAGCACGTCCTCCAACCCGGCCGGGAACTTGTGGTCCGGGGCCAGGCGGTAGTCGACCGAGATCACCGCCGTGCGGACGATCCGCGCCAGGATCCCGCAGAAGGCGTGGCAGGTCTCCAGGTCCCCGATCACCCCGCCGCCCATGTGGGCGTAGACGATCAGCGGCGCGTCGGCGTCCTGGCTCTCGGGACGATAGGCGCGGCAGGGGATCGGGCCGTTGGGCCCTTCGATCGACAGGCTCTCGGTGCGCACGCCCGGTTCCAGCGGACCCTGCACGGCGGCCAGGCCCCGGGCGCTGCCGGCCACGGCCTCGGCCGGCGACAGCGCCGACATCGGCGGCAGCTTCTTGGCCGCGTGGGCGAAGAACTGGAAGCGCGGGTCCAGGGTGCGACCGCCCTTGTAGACGACGCCGCCGCCCGACATGGCCCGCAGCACCGGGCTGGGCAGCGACAGGATCAGCTTCAGGATGGTCTTCTGGGCGGCGTCGGAAGCCATGGTTTCCCCACTCTCTGCGTCTTGTTGTTCTTGATGTTTCTAAAGTCTCGGCAAGGCGGGCAGGCCGCCCAGGATCAGCTTGACCGCGAAGTCCGCCGCGCCCTCGGTGTCGACGGGGCGCCGTTCCAGCATCTTGTCGCCGATCTCGCGGGCCACGGCGATGCAGGCGGCGGTCAGGTAGTCCAGGTCGACGGGCGGGGCGTGCTCGCGCTCCAGCACCCGGGCGAAGGCCTCACGGACCTCGTCGAACACCGCCACCACTTCGGGCGTCGAACGGGCGTGCGGGATCTGTTCGCCGGGCGGCCGGTCGATGCGCCAGGCCTCCTGCTCGACGGCCACGAAGTTGAAATAGGCCAGGATCGCCCCGCGCACGAAGCTCTCGAAGTCGATCGCCTTCTCAGACTCGGCGCGCAGCAGGGGGCGGAAGCGGCGCGCGCCGTCGTCGGCCAGGGCGTCGAACACCTCCTCCTTGGACTTGTAGTAGTTGTAGAAGGTGCCCGAGGCCAAACCCGTGCGGCGGATGATGTCGCGCACCGTGGCGGCGTCGTAGCCCAGCTCGCCGAACACCTTGCGCGCGGCGTCCAGGATCGCCTGGCGATTGGCGGTCTTGGTCCGCTCCCGCTTGCCCGGTCGCTGGTCGACATGGGGCTTGGGGAAATAGGCGATGTTCGACATGGGCGGCGACTCAAGAGCGGGACGTTCGTGACGCCCCGTCATGATCACAGCCTTACTCTGCGGCAACGCGCAAGGCCTTCGCGGCTCTTGGTTGAATCGGCAGCTTGTTCCCGGCCGCCTTCGCCCGCTTCACGCCGCGCTTGACCTCCTTGCGCAGGTCGAAGGCGTATTCCCCGCAATTGATCTGGATCGTGTGCCGGGCCGAGGCGACATAGTGCGACTTCACCGCCTGGTGCATTGCGTCGCGCTCGCGGGCCATGGTCGCCGGATCGGGCAGGGCGTAGCGGCCGGTCAGGTAGGCGGCGATCAGCTTCGATTGCTCCTCGGCGATCGGCATCATGGCGCACAGCGGCTGGACCAGGGCCACCATGAAGAGGTTGTCGAAGCGGGGGTCGATCATCCGCTTCCACAGGGCCACGTCGTTGTCCGGCGCTTCCAGGGTCAGGCTGTCGAAAAACGGGAAGGTGATCTTGTAGCCGGTGCACCAGATGATCGCATCGACCTCGACCGATGTCCCGTCCTTGAAGAACACCTGCTTGCCGTCGAAGCGCTCGATGTCGGGCTTGATGGTCACGTCGCCCGAGCCGATGCGGTTGTAGAGCTCGTGGCTGATGGCCGGGTGCGAGGCGCCGAAGTCGTGGTCGGGCTTGGGCAGGCCGTGATCCTCGGGCCGGCCATGCACGGCGGCGATCTTGTTCTCCAGCATCCGGGCCACCATGCGGGGCGGCAGGAGCCGCGACAGCAGCGGCGGATCCTGGCTGGGATGGTTGTTGAAGTGGTCCAGCACCTCGTTGCCGAAATAGCGCGGCACCACCCAGTAGCCCCGGCGGACCGACAGATAGACCCCGTCGGTGTTCTCGCGCCGGCCCAGCTCGCAGGCCAGATCCAGGGCCGAGTTGCCGAAGCCGACGATCACCACCGTCTTGCCGCGCAGGTCGTGGGGCGTGGCCGGGTCGATATAATAGTGGCTGTGCATCTCCAGCCCGTCGAACTTGCCGGGTGGCTTGGGCTCGGGCCAGCGGGGATCCCAGTGGTGGCCGTTGGCGACGCACAGGGCGTCGTAGAGCCGCTTCTCGCCAGTCTCCAGCGTGATCTCCCACAAACCAGCCATGGGGCCGTCATCGCGTCGTTTCGCCCAGGTCACCGCGCACTGGAAGGTGATGTGCTGGCGGAAGCCGAAGTGATCGACGTAGTCGTCGAAATACTTGGCGATGTGGGTGTGGTGTGGATAGTCCGGATAGTCGGCCGGCATCGGGAAGTCCGAATAGGCCATCTTGTCCCGGCTGGTGTTGATGTGCAGCGAGCGGTAGGCGCTGCTCATGCCGTTGCGGTTCTGGAACACCCAGTTGCCGCCGATCCGGTCCGAGGCCTCGAAGCAGTCGAACGGGATCCCCGCCTCGTGCAGCTGCTTGCAGGTGGCGATGCCGGAAGAGCCCGCGCCGATGACGCAGACCTTGGGCAGGGCGGGATCGGGCGCGCGCGTGCGGGCGGGAACGGTCGAACCGTCGGCCATCGAGCTTCCTCCCGTCGCCGGCAGGCCGGCGACTTATCGTTGTTCAGGAAGGATGCGCCCGTTGCTAGGGAGGTCAATGTTGACGCGAGGGGAAGTGTCTCTACGCCCTAATGATTTCGTCATCCCGGCCGCAGCGAAGCGGAGAGCCGGGACCCCGGGGCAGCCGCGTTGCGCCGCCTCTGGGTCCCGGGTCGGCTACGCCGCCCGGGATGACGAGGTTTTTGAGGCCTAAAGAGGTTTCACCGGAATCTCGATCTCGTAGACCGCCTCCAGCACCGCCTCGAACTTGGTGCGGAACAGCGCCTGGGCGTCCTGGAGGCCCTGGTTGTAATAGTGCGGCCCGAGGGTCTCGCTGATGAAGTCGAGCAGGAACTCGGCGTCGAAGCCCTTTACCTCGAGGTCCAGCTCGGTCCGCATGTAGTCGGACAGCGCGCCGGCCAGCTTGGCGCGCGTGGCCTTGTCGAAGGTGATCTTGGGCATGGGGGAACTCTCGCGCTCGTCATCCCGGCCGCAGCGAAGCGGAGAGCCGGGACCCAGGGGCAACGGCACTACCACCGGCCCCTGGGTCCCGGATAGCGCTTCGCGCTTCCGGGATGACGAGATTTAGGAGGCCAATAAGGGTTCCGTTCTGATCTCCGCCAGGGCCGCCACCGGCAGCTTGCCGCCCGCCGCCTTGGCCCTCGCTTCACCCTTGGCGATCTCCTTCTTGAGGTCCGCGCAGTAGACGTTGAAGTCGACCTGAATGGTGTGCCGGGCGGCCTGGTAGAACTGGCCCAGATGCCGCTCCTCGTCCTTGACGATGATCCGCTCCATCTCGGCCTCGCTGGGCGGCGCGTACTTCCCGGCCAGATAGGCCGCGGCCAGCTTGGCCTGCTGCTCGGCGAAATTGACCAGGGTCGGCAGCGGCTGGGCCAGGCCCATGAAGAAGAGGTTCGGCACGCCCGGCTTCAGCATCCGCTTGAACAGCGGGAAGCGGTGGTCGGCGTTCGGCAGCAGGTCCGGGTCATCGAAGAACGGGAAGCTGATCTTGTAGCCCGTCGCGAAGACGATGGCGTCGACGTCCTCGACCGTATCGTCGGCGAAGCGGACGCGCTTGCCCTCCAGCGCCTTGATCGCCGGCTTGAACTTGATGTCGCCGCAGCCCGCGCGGGTCAGGAACTCGCCCGAGACCGACGGGTGGGCCTCCAGCGGCTCGTGGTCGGGCTTGGGCAGGCCGTAGTCCTCCATCCGGCCAATGGTTTTCTTGATCATCTTGCGGGCGATGGACAGACCGACGCTCTTGGGCATCCAGGCGGGCATGGCGGACTTATCGGCCGGCCGGCCGTTCAGGTACTTGGGGAACACCCACACCCCGCGCCGGGCCGAGACCCACAGGGTCTTGGCGATCGGCCGCTGGGAGAGCTCGCTGGCGATGTCCATGGCCGAGTTGCCCATGCCGACGACCACGACGTTCTTGCCGCGCATGTCCACGGGATCGAACGGGTCGCTATAGGCGTGAGCGTGGAAGGCTGGGCCGTCGAACTCGCCTGGATATTCGGGAATGCGCGGATCCCAGTGGTGGCCGTTGCAGACGAACAGCACGTCGTAGAGCCGCGTCTCGCCCGTCGACAGCGTCACCGACCACAGGCCGTCGTCGGTGCGTTTGGCGCGCCCGACCCGGGTGTTGAAGGTGATGGTCGGGCGCAGGCCGAAGTGGTCCACGTAGTCCTTGAAGTACTGGAAGAGCTGCGCGTGGTGCGGGAAGTCCGGCCAGTCCTTCGGCACGGGGAAATCCTCGAACGCCAGCCGCCACTTGCTGGTGTCGATATGCAGGCTCTCGTAGCAGGCCGACATCCCGTTGGGGTTCTTGTAGTACCAGTTGCCCCCGATCTCGTCGGACATCTCGAAGCAGTCGTAGGGGATGCCGTGGTCCTTCAGCCGCTTGATCGTGGTGAAGCCGCTGCAGCCCGCGCCGATGACGCACGCCTTCGGGAGCCTGGTCGACATGTTCCGCCCATCCCTGACTTATCGTTGTTCAGGTGAGTGTACCGGCGTTATGCGAGCCGGCAAGGGCCCGCTGGGAAAGCGACTAGCGCGCGCCGGTGAAACGCTGGGCGGTGAAGGTGGCCGAGCACGACGCGTTGCACTGGGCCCAGCGGCTGCCGCAGCCGTCGTCGTCGCCGCCCGAATTGCAGAAGTACAGGGTCTTGGCGCAGGTGGCCTTGCACTGCTGGGCGTCGCCGCCCGGCCGGCCCACGGCCAGCGGGATCGGAGCCGGCAGCACGAAGCTGGGCGTGTCGACCGGCGCGGCCTGAACGGGGGCGGCCTTGGGCTTGGGCGTCGCCGGAATCGTCGCCTTCTCGGCCACGGCCGGACAGGCCAGGGCGAGGGTCAGCAGGACGAGGAGGGCGCGACGCATGGGGCGACCCTAGCGCGGTAGGGTAAAGGCGCGATTAACCATGTTTGGGCCCGCCCTCGCCCTTCGACAGGCTGAGGGTGAGGGCTACTTTCAGGGCCGGGTCAGTAAGGAAACCTCACCCTGAGCTTGTCGAAGGGCGAGGTTGCCGGGTCCTCAGCCCTTCAGCATCTCCCGCCCGGCCCACACGCTGTGGGTCCCGCTGCTGAGCTTGTGCGGCAGGGCCACGCGGCAGACGATCTCGAAGCGCTGGGCGTCGATGATCGCGCACTCGGAGGTTCCGCGGTTCTCGTCGATCAGGAAGGTCACCAGCCAGCCGTCGTCCTCGTCCACGGCTCCCACGCGCGGCGCGAACGGCGCCTCGCTGGCATAGACGCCCTCGGGCAGCTGGATCTCCCAGCTCTCGCCCGTTTCCAGGTCGTGCTTGACGAAGCCGTTGAACAGGAACCAACCCGGCTTGGACGTGGTGGAGTAGGCGTAGCGGTACGGCTTGCCGGCATATTTCTGATTGAACATGCCGAACTCCAGGATCCGGTCGTCCAGGTGCTTTTCGGTGGTCTGCCCGGTCGCCAGGTTGAAGCGCCAGCGGTGCAGCTTGGGCCGGAAGCTGTGCTCGTCCAGATAGGCCATCAGGTGGCCATGGCCGTCCGGGGCGTCAGCCAGCGGGCGCGGGATCGGGTTTTCCTGGAAGTAGCCGTCCAGCACCACCTCGTCGCCATCCTCGTACGCATTCAGCCAGTGCAGGACATAGGTCGGCTCGGCCTCGAACCAGCGCGGCTCGCCGCCCTGACGCGGGACGAGGGCGAAGCGGCTGGGCAGGCCCTTGTGCAGGCGCACGGCGTGGATGTCGCGGGCCATCAGGTCCTGGTCCCAGAACACCGGCAGGTCGTTGAGGATCGCGTATTTCGACGAGAAGGCCATGTCGTGCGGCAGGCGCGGACCGGCCAGGGGCACGGCCTGGTAGACGGTCCGCCTGCCCGTCGCGTCGACCACGCCGTAGTGCATGTGCGGCCAGGCCTTCGAGTAGTTGAAGAACATCAGCTCGCCCGTGGCCTCGTCGACCTTGGGGTGGGCCGAGACGCCCTCCAGGGGAGCCCAGGCCGCCACGCCCAGATTCTCCAGGGTCAGGGGATCCAGCCGATAGGCCTCACCGCACTGGTAGAAGGTGGCGATGGCCTCGCCGTTGTGAACGACGATGTCGGTGCTGGCGGTGTCCTTGAGAGAGCCGTGGGCGCCAAAGCCGGGCCGCTTGGAAGTCCCCGGACCGTCCATCAGCCCGCCCCACAGGCTCATCCCGGCTTCCTGCTCGGCCTCGAAGCAGCGGGTGCGGATGAAGCGGTTGCGATAGGTCGCCTCGCCGTCCCTGAACGCGATCGCATGGATCATGCCGTCGCCGTCGAACGGGTGGTAGCGGCCGACCGGGTCGTGGACGGGGTTCTCGGTATTGCGCAGATAGACGCCGTCCAGGCCCTCCGGGATCGCGCCCTCCAGCACCGTCAGGTCCCAGGCGTTGACCTCCTCGTGCAGCGGCGTCCACGCGCCGGTCATGTACGGATGGTTGGTCGGCGACAGCGAGGTGCGCACCTTGGGCAGGCGGTCGATCTTCATGGGGTCCTCCCTGGACGGAGAGGACCCTAGGACCAGTCAGTCCTGTTGTGCAAGCTTGCCCTGACGTCCATGGGGGCGTCCACTCAGCAGCACGGGCAGGCACAGCAGGCCCAGCACCGCCCCCGCCGTCCAGACCAGGCCCGGAAACCAGCCCCGGCTGGCGAAATAGACCTGGGCGATGACCACTGGGCCGATGATCGAGGCCAGGCTGGCCAGGCTGGCCAGCACGCCCTGCAGGCGGCCCTGCTGGTCCTCGCCGACCTGGGCCGACAGCAGCGACTGGATGGCCGGTTGGCCGACGCCGCCCAGGCAGAACATCGGCAGCAGCAGGAAGGCCATCCAGCCCTTCGTCGCCAGGGCGATAGCGACATAGGCGAAGGCGTCGCACAGGATGCCGACGGTCAGGGCCGTGCGCTCGCCGAACCGCTCGGCCAGCGGCCCGGCCACGAAGGCCTGGGTCAGGGCGGTGAAGACCCCGAAGCCGGCCAGCGAGAAGCCGATGGTCCAGGGATCCCAGGCGAACTTGTCCTCGCCGTACAGCACCCAGATCGTGCCGCCGACCTCTCCGACGATGGTCAGCATCGAATAGGCGGCCAGCAGGGGCAGCAGCACCGGGAAGGCGGTGGCCCAGCGCAGGGACGAGAACGGGTTGAACGCCTTGCGGTCGAACGGCCCGCCCCGGTTGGTGTGCGACTCCGGGAGGACGAACAGGGCCAGCAGAAGGTTGATCCCGTTCAGGGCCGCGGCGGCCAGGAACGGCGCCCGCACCCAGAACCCGCCCAGCACGCCGCCCAGCATCGGGCCCAGGATGAAGCCGATGCCGAACATGGCGCTGAACTGGCCAAAGCGCCGGGCCCGCTGCGCCTCGGGGGTGATGTCGGCGACATAGGCCTGGGCGACGGCCATGTTGGCCCCGGTGATCCCGGCGATGGCGCGGCCGACGAACAGCCAGGCGAGGGACGGGGCTAGAGCCATGAACACGTAGTCGATCGCCGCCCCCGCCAGCGAGACCAGCAGCACCGGGCGGCGGCCGACCTTGTCGCTGATCGCGCCCAGTACCGGGGCGCACAGGAACTGCATCAGGGCGTAGAGGCCCAGGAACGCCCCGAACCGCCAGCCGAGATCCCCGGTGTGGCCGACCTCGCGCAGCAGGCGGGGGATGATCGGCATGACCAGGCCCAGCCCCGCGACGTCCAGCGCCACGGTGGTCAGGATCAGGCCGAAGGCGGCTTTCGAACGGTCAAACTTTATCATCGATAAATTCCTTTATCGGCGATAAAGTCCGGATCGGCCGCGAGGTCAAGTTGATTCATATGGGTGTCGGAAGGAACTGCATGAAGGTCGACCGCCGGCGCATCCTCGACACCGCGCTGGAAGTTCTGAACGAGGTCGGGGTGGACGCCCTGTCGACCCGCGCCATCGCCCAGCGACTGGGCGTGCAGCAGCCGGCCTTGTACTGGCACTTCAAGAACAAGCGCGCCCTGCTGGACGCCATGAACGGCGAAATCCTGGCCCGCGCCCATGAAGGGCGCGTGCCGCGGGAAGGCGAGAGCTGGCAGGACTTCTTCCGCCGCAACGCCAGGAGCTTCCGCTCTGCTCTGCTCAGCTATCGCGATGGCGCGCGCGTGCACGCTGGCACCGAGGCCGATCCGGGCGATCTGGGTCCGGTCGAAGCCCAGGCGATGGTCCTGGTGAAGGCGGGCTTCTCGCCGGCCCAGGCCATGCAGCTGTTCATCGCCGTCAGCCGCTATGTCGTCGGCTGCGTGCTGGAGGAACAGGCCTCGCCGATCGACGGTTCGGCCGACCGGGCCAGGCTGGACGAGGCCGCCCAGGCCTATCCGGTGCTCGCCGAGGCCATGGCCCACTATCGCGAGAGCGGCCATGAAGGCCTGTTCGAGCGCGGGCTGGACTTGATGGTCAAGGGCGCGGAGGCTGAACTGGCGCAGGCGCGGCTCCCTCTCTCATAGAGAGGGCTACGACACCCGCCACACCACATTGCCGACGTCATCGGCCACCAGCAGCGCGCCGCTCGTGTCCACCGTCACGCCTACGGGACGACCCTGGGCCTTGCCCTCGTCATTGAGGAAGCCGGTCAGGAAATCCTCCACCGCCCCGGCCGGCTTGCCGCCGGCGAAGGGCACGAAGATCACCTTGTATCCGGCTTGCGGCTTGCGGTTCCACGAGCCGTGCTGGCCGATGAAGACCCCGTCCTTGTAGCGCGCCGGAAAGCTGGTCCCGGTGTAGAAGGCCAGGCCCAGCGAGGCCGTGTGGGCGCCCAGGGCATAGTCGGGAACCATCGCCCGCTCGACCAGGTCGGGCCTGCGCTCGGAATCGCGGACCCTCTTGTCGACATGGCGGCCGTAGTAGCTGTAGGGCCAGCCGTAGAACCCGCCCTCGCGCACCGAAGTCATGTAGTCGGGCACCAGATCGTTGCCCAGCTCGTCGCGTTCGTTGACGGCGGTCCAGAGTTCGCCGCCGACCGGGTTCCAGCCCAGGCCATTGGGATTGCGCAGGCCGCCGGCGAACACGCGCCTCGCACCCGTAGCCAGGTCGATCTCAAGAATCGCGGCGCGGTCGGTCTCGTTGGCCATGCCGTTCTCGCCGACATTGCTGTTGGAGCCGACGGTCGCATAAAGCTTCGAGCCGTCCGGACTGGCGATGATGTTCTTGGTCCAGTGGTGGTTGATCGGCCCGCCGGGCAGGTCGGCGACCTTGCGCGGGGCGGCGGTGATCCTGGTCTCGCCCTCGACATAGGGGAAGGCGACGATGGCGTCGGCATTGGCGACGTAGAGCGTGTTTCCGACCAGGGCCATGCCGAAGGGCGAATAGAGATTGGTCAGGAACGGCGTCTTGAGCTCGGCGATCCCGTCGTGGTCGGCGTCGCGCAGCAGGGTGATGCGGTTGGCGCTGGGCACGCCGGCCCCGGCCTTCTTCATCAGCATCTTCTCGAAGAAGCCCTTGAGGCCGTGCGGCGGCTCCTTCTTGGGCGGAGCGTTGCTCTCGGCGACCAGCACGTCGCCGTTGGGCAGGACGAGCAGCCAGCGCGGATGGTCCAGGCCCGTCGCGAAGGGCTGCACCCGGAAGCCCGCCGGGGCGCGGGGAGTCACCCCTGCCGGCCAGCCGACCACATCCGAAACCTTAACGGTGGGGATCAGGCTGCGCTGCGGCGCGGGCAGGGCGGGGTTTGGCCCATAGCCGACGGAACCGCCTTGCTGGCCTTGGCTTTGACCACAGGCGGCGAGCGCCGCGACCACGCCGCCGACGATCAAGATCTGGTGAATCCTGCGACGCATAGCCGCTTTCCTCCTTCACCCTGCGTTCAACGCGAAGCGGATCTACTCGGCGTCGTAGTGGATA
>Ga0209050_1000792_pt1 | contig 44888 bp, 36 predicted proteins | sample Araplavi_mTSA_r2_FD_184276 | JGI IMG/M metagenome (GOLD analysis project Ga0209050, IMG submission 184276) | Arabidopsis root microbial communities from North Carolina, USA - plate scrape MF_Cvi_mTSA_r2 (SPAdes) (version 2) | ecosystem: Host-associated > Plants > Roots > Endosphere | place: USA... | reverse complement strand
CGGACCTGGTCAAGGACTGCGGCGTTGGCGACGAGCTGCTGCTCGACGACGGTCGCGTGGTGATGCGCGTCGATACCGCCACGGCCACCGAACTGAACTGCACCGTGACCATCGGCGGCCCGCTGTCCGACCACAAAGGCATCAACCGTCGCGGTGGCGGCCTGACCGCTCCGGCCCTGACTGAAAAAGACAAGGCCGACATCAAGCTCGCTGCGGAAATGGAAGTCGACTACCTCGCGGTGTCCTTCCCGCGTGACGCCGCCGACATGGAGTACGCCCGTCAACTGCGCGACGAAGCCGGCGGCACTGCCTGGCTGGTGGCGAAGATCGAACGCGCCGAAGCCGTGGCCGATGACGAAACCCTCGACGGCCTGATCAAGGCCTCCGACGCGGTGATGGTTGCCCGTGGTGACCTGGGTGTGGAAATCGGCGACGCCGAACTGGTGGGCATCCAGAAGAAGATCATTCTGCACGCACGCCGCCACAACAAGGCAGTGATCGTCGCGACCCAGATGATGGAGTCGATGATCCAGAACCCGATGCCGACCCGCGCTGAAGTGTCCGACGTGGCCAACGCCGTGCTCGACTACACCGACGCCGTGATGCTCTCGGCCGAAAGTGCCGCAGGCCTGTACCCGCTGGAAGCCGTTCAGGCCATGGCGCGGATCTGTGTCGGTGCCGAAAAGCACCCGACCAGCAAGACCTCCAGCCACCGCATCGGCAAGGAGTTCCAGCGCTGTGACGAGAGCATTGCGCTGGCGACCATGTACACCGCCAACCACTTCCCGGGCGTGAAGGCGATCATCGCCCTGACCGAAAGTGGCTACACCCCGCTGATCATGTCGCGTATCCGTTCCTCGGTGCCGATCTACGCGTTCACCCCGCACCGCGAAGCCCAGGCTCGCGCGGCGATGTTCCGTGGTGTGTACACCATCCCGTTCGACCCGGCTTCGCTGGCGCCGAACGAAGTCAGCCAGAAGGCGATCGACGAGCTGGTCAAGCGCGGCGTGGTACAGAAAGGCGACTGGGTCATCCTGACCAAGGGCGACAGCTACCACACCACCGGCGGCACCAACGGTATGAAGATCCTGCACGTTGGCGACCCGATGGTCTGAGTGACCGGTTGCTGAAAAACAAAAGCCCTGCCATGTGAATGGCGGGGCTTTTTTTATGTTTTGAAAATCAAAAGATCGCAGCCTGCGGCAGCTCCTACATTGAAATGCGCAGGCTGCGATCTTTTCGAATTCACCGCTAAATTCAATGCCGCTTGATGAACCCGGTCAACGCCGCCAAGGCTTCCGGCGAACGCAACCGCTGGGTGAACAATGCACCCTCCTCTTCGATCACCTTGCGCAACTGCTCCCGATCCGGCGCTTTCATCAGTTGCTTGCTGATCCGCACCGCTTCCGGCGGCAACGACTCAAAGCGCAAGGCCATCTCCCGCGCCTTGGCCAAGGCCTCTTCGCCACTGCCCAAGGCCTCATTGGCAATACCCCAGGCAGCCGCCTGTTCACCGCTGAAACCTTCACCCAGCAGCAACAACTCCGCCGCTTTGGCCTGCCCGAGCAAGCGCGGCAGGATCAGGCTGGAACCGAACTCAGGGCATAACCCGAGATTGACGAACGGCATGCGCAGGCGCGCATCGCGGCTGACGTAGACCAGATCGCAGTGCAGCAGCATCGTCGTGCCAATGCCCACCGCCGCCCCGGCCACGGCGGCGACCACTGGTTTGCGGCACTCGAGCAGGTTGAGCATGAACTGGAACACCGGGCTGTCGAGGCTGGTCGGCGGTTGCTGGATGAAGTCGGCGATGTCGTTGCCGGCGGTGAAGCATTCGGCAGAACCGCTGATCAGTACGGCATTGATCTCGGGGTCGTTGTCGGCCCGTTTCAACGCCTCGGCCAGTTGGCTGTACATGGCGCGGGTCAGGGCGTTTTTCTTGTCCGGGCGATTCAGGCGCAGGGTCAACAGGCCGCGTTCGCGTTCAACTTGGATGGCATCGGTCATGGCAGGACTCAGCGGTGCGAAGTCAGAAGATTTCATTGTGGCGAGCGAGCTTGCTCGCGCCGGGCTGCGCAGCAGCCCCAAAAACCTGTGAGCGCTGCGCACTCAAACGCGAGCAAGCTCGCTCGCCACAACAGCGGATTCAGCGCTCAACCACGGGGCAGGAACACATCGGCCAGCAGTTGATTGCGCGGCAATCCCGCCAGGTACAGGCGCCGGGCAAAGGCATCGACACTGTCGGGGGCTCCGCAGAGTAAGGCCAGGGTTTGCCGGGAAACAAGCCGCAGTTGCGCCAAAGCCGCTGGCAACTCGGCCGGGGTCCAGAGTTCGACACTCAGGTTCGGACGGCTGGCGACCATGGCCTGCAGAGGCTTGGCCAGGTAGTGCTCATGGGTATCATGGGCCAGGTGGATGACACGAATGGCGCCCTGGTGATCCTGGCGCAGCGCTTCGCGCAACACACCAAACAATGGCCCCAACCCGGTGCCGGCCGCCATCAACCACAACGGCCGGGTGTGCCAGTCCGGATCATAATGCAAGGCACCGCCGCGCAATTCACCGAGACGAATCAGATCGCCGATGCGCATTAGCCGGGCGGCATCGCTGAATTCCCCGGGCTGGCGGCAATCGAGATGAAACTCCAGAAAACGGTCTTCCTGCGGCAGGCTGGCGAGGGAATACGGCCGTGCCACATTACCCGCCCACAACACCAGGTGCTGGCCGGCGCTGTAGCGCAACGGTCGCTGCGCGATCACCCGCAAGCGCAGCACCGTGGTGCTCAGCCAATCGACGGCGGCGACCTCGGCCGGTTGACCATCGACCTGCGGGTCGAAAGCATGCACCTGCAAGTCCTCGACCACCTGGCACTGGCACGCCAGGCGCCAACCCTGTTCTCGTTGCTGCGCACTCAGGGCATCCGGCCGGCTGTCGCTCGGCAGGCCCCGCACACACTGCACCAGGCACGCATGGCAACTGCCGGCGCGGCAACTGTAAGGCACCGGTACGCCGTTCTGATTCAGCGCGTCGAGCAGATTGCTGCCCGCCGCTACCGACCAGTGGCGCTCGCCAACCCGCAACTCAGGCATCGACGTTCTCCCACGCCGCCGCGCATCGGTTACGGCCGTCACGCTTGGCCCGATAGAGCGCCTGATCGGCCCGTTGCAGCGCGTCATCGAGGTCGTCGCCCAACTCCAACAGGGTCATGCCGGCGGACAGGCTGAGGTTGCGCACATTCAGACCGATCAACTCGACATCGGTGAAGGCGATGCGCAGCCGTTCGCAGCACGAAGTCAGACTGTCGGCATCGCAATCGGGCAGCAGCACCACGAATTCTTCGCCGCCGTAGCGAGCCAGCACATCGCTGTCACGCAGGCATGCGGTGGCAACGCCGGCAAAGGCCTGCAGCACCTGATCGCCGGCGGCATGCCCGTGCAGATCGTTGATGCGTTTGAAATGGTCGAGGTCGATCAGCGCCAGGCCATGGACGACACCGGCTTCCATGGCATTCAACTCGCGGGAAGCCAGGCGCAGGAAATGCCGGCGATTGAACAGGCCTGTGAGCTCGTCGGTGGCCACCAGGTCTTCGAGCTGGCGCATCATCCCGCGCAAGGTGTCCTGGTGCGCCTGCAAGGCAAAACGCCGCTGACGCATGCGTTGTCGTGAAGCCTGGACGTAGCGGGCATACAACACCAGCCACACCAGCACGATGAACAGCACGCAGACCTGCAACACCGCCATGGCCGGGTCGGGCAACTGGAAGTGGTAGCCCTCCCACAGGGTAATCGCACTAAAGCTGAAGAACACCAGCAAGGCGCATCGCACAAAGGACCGGCGTGACAGATGGAACAGGCCGAACAGCAAGACAAGGACATAAAACACCAGGAACGCACCCCGGGCTTCGTCCAGATGGGCGATCAGCCAGGTTTGCCAGCCAAGCCCCAACAACACTTGCGCCTCGGTCAGGCTGGGGTCGGCGAAACGCAGGTTGCAGCCGCTGTAGAACACCGCGAACAGGATGGCCTGGCTGGTCACGACCAGTGCGCTGCCGATGGCGACACTGGCCAGCGGCGCGTCGTAGTGACCGGTAAAAAACGCCAGCCACAGCAACAGCAATGCCAGGGCATAGGTGCCGGCCGCGAGGGCGAAACGTTTGAGCAACAGGCGCTGGATGGCGTTATGGGTCAATCGTTGACTCACCAAATGAAAGGAGACTGACAGAGCGTCCTACTCTACAGACCGTATGTCACTTTAGTGGCGTGGCCGATAAATGACCATTCAATTTTCGGCATGACCCGATTCCCCTGGAGCTGCCGCAGGCTGCGATCTTTTGATCTTGATCTTAAAGGATCGCAGCCTTCGGCAGCGCCTACAGGGACCGGGTGCGACAATGCGACCAAGGTTTGACCACCGGCGGGTGTTTACGGAACCGAGGCGCGGTATACTGCCGCGCCTTTTTAGCGTCGCGCCAGCATGCCCGGCGTGCCTTGAAAGGTGCTTGCAACCGACCGATGCACCCAAGCTGCAAGCACCTTATTGAATGTTCCCGTCTTTTAGAGGAGCGCGACTCATGACCGTGATCAAGCAAGACGACCTGATTCAGAGCGTTGCCGACGCCCTGCAGTTCATTTCCTACTACCACCCCGTGGATTTCATCCAGGCGATGCACGAAGCCTACCTGCGCGAAGAATCGCCAGCGGCCCGTGACTCCATGGCGCAGATCCTGATCAACTCGCGCATGTGCGCCACCGGCCACCGCCCGATCTGCCAGGACACCGGCATCGTCACCGTGTTTGTCCGTGTCGGCATGGACGTGCGCTGGGATGGCGCCACCATGGGCCTGGACGACATGATCAACGAAGGCGTGCGTCGCGCCTACAACCTGCCGGAAAACGTCCTGCGTGCTTCGATCCTCGCCGACCCGGCGGGTGCTCGCAAGAACACCAAGGACAACACCCCGGCCGTCATCCACTACTCCATCGTTCCGGGTAACACCGTGGAAGTGGACGTGGCGGCCAAGGGCGGCGGTTCCGAGAACAAGTCGAAGATGGCCATGCTCAACCCGTCCGACTCGATCGTCGACTGGGTGCTGAAGACCGTTCCGACCATGGGTGCCGGCTGGTGCCCACCGGGCATGCTCGGCATCGGTATCGGCGGCACCGCCGAGAAAGCCGCCGTCATGGCCAAGGAAGTGTTGATGGAATCCATCGACATTCACGAGCTGAAAGCTCGCGGCCCGCAGAACCGCATCGAAGAAATGCGCCTGGAGCTGTTCGAGAAGGTCAACCAGCTGGGCATCGGCGCCCAGGGCCTCGGTGGCCTGACCACCGTGCTCGACGTGAAGATCATGGACTACCCAACCCACGCCGCTTCGCTGCCGGTGTGCATGATCCCGAACTGCGCCGCCACCCGTCACGCGCACTTCGTGCTCGACGGTTCCGGCCCGGCCTCGCTGGAAGCGCCACCGCTGGACGCCTACCCGGAAATCGTCTGGGAAGCCGGCCCGTCGGCCCGTCGCGTCAACCTCGACACCCTGACCCCGGAAGACGTGCAGAGCTGGAAGCCGGGCGAAACCGTCCTGCTCAACGGCAAGATGCTCACCGGTCGCGACGCTGCGCACAAGCGCATGGTCGAAATGCTGAACAAGGGCGAAACCCTGCCGGTGGACCTCAAGGGTCGCTTCATCTACTACGTCGGCCCGGTCGATCCGGTCGGTGACGAAGTGGTTGGCCCGGCAGGTCCTACCACCGCGACGCGGATGGACAAGTTCACCCGCCAGATCCTTGAGCAGACCGGTTTGCTGGGCATGATCGGCAAGTCCGAGCGCGGCCCGACCGCGATCGACGCGATCAAGGACAGCAAGGCCGTGTACCTGATGGCCGTCGGCGGCGCCGCTTACCTGGTCGCCCAGGCGATCAAGAAGTCCAAGGTACTGGCGTTTGCCGAACTGGGCATGGAAGCGATCTACGAGTTCGAGGTCAAGGACATGCCGGTGACCGTAGCGGTCGACAGCAAGGGCGAGTCCGTACACATCACAGGTCCTGCCATATGGCAGAAAAAGATCAGTGACAGCCTGGCGGTGGAAGTGCAGTAAGCACTGACAGGACACAATAAGAACCGGTCTGCCAGCAATGACAGACCGGTTTTTTTACGTCTGCCAAAAAGTAATCGAAGGTTGAAACCTATGCACCCTTTGTTCTAAAGAATTCGGGCCAACCTGTCAGATCTGACAGGTTACAGCCACCAGTGTCGCTGATAGCTTGAAGGCACACGACGCATTCACTGTCACGGCGGACACTTACATGGCGAACGAACAACAGGGCTACCTCGAAATCAACGCCCCCGCCCTCCCCAAAGGCGGCGGTGCCATCCAGAGCATCGGCAAAGGCTGGGGCGGTGTAGGCACCACCGGTGCCGCATCACTGGAGTTACCCCTGCCGATCAGCAAGGCCCCCAACCGCAGCCTGATCCCCGCCCTGAGCCTGGGTTACAGCAGCGATGTCGGCAACAGCCCGTTCGGCATCGGCTGGCGCCTGACCACCAACGCCATCACCCTGCGCACCACCAAGGGCGTACCGAAGTATGAAGGCAACGATCAGGTGGTCGGCCCCGGCGGTGACGTGTGGATGCCCGAGAGGAGTGACAATGGCCAGATCATTTTCAGTGTAGTGAGAGAGTACAACGACTCCGGCGACCTCGGCGAGCACCGCGTCGTACGATATTGGCCGCGGGTGGAAGGCGGGTTTGATCTGATTGAGCACTGGACCAGAGTTTTCGGTCCGGACGAAGAGGAGGACGCTCCGAGCAAACCTGATTACAACCCCGCCGGCTTCTGGCTGATCCATGGCGCCGACGGCAGCCTGCACTGCTACGGCAAAACCGAGGCATCACGCCGGGCCGATCCGGATGAACAGTCCCACGTTGCTGTCTGGATGATCGATGAAAGCCTGAACCTGCAAGGTGAACATGTAGTGTACCTGTACCAGGCGGAAGTCGAAGCACCGGTCGCCCCGCAGTTTCGTGACTACCGCGCCCAGCGTTATCTGCGTCGGGTCCTGTACGGCAACGCTCAGGCCAAGGCCAACCTGTACGCATGGAAAGCCGATGGCTGGAAAGACGTGGCCTGGCATTTCCACCTACTGTTCGATTACGGCGAACGCAGTGCCGACCTGATGCAAGTGCCGATTTACGATCTGCCTGGAATAGAGCGCGGTGATTGGGGGGCACCGCGTAAGGACCCGTTCTGGAATTACGCCTACGGTTTCGAATTGGGTTCCCGGCGCCTGTGCCGTCAGGTCCTGATGTTTCATCAGTTCACCGAAGAGCTGGGTGACGATCCGGTGCTGGTCCAGCGCCTGCTGCTCGAACATCGCTCGAGCGCGCTGGGCTACAACCACCTGACGGCCGCGCACATCCAGGCCTATGACAATCAGGGGCAGATGGAAAGTCGCCCGCCCATGGAGTTTTTCTACAACCCGTTTGAGCTCGATCCACAGCGCGAGGGTTACAGCGAGTTCCCCCAGATGCCGGGGCTCAATGACGGCCAGCGTTATCAACTGGTGGACTTGTATGGCGAAGGCATTCCGGGCGTGCTGTACAGCATTGACAAGGCCTGGTACTACCGCGAACCGCAGCGTGCCGACAGTGGCGGCAATGACGTGAGCTACGGCGACTGGGCGTTATTGCCCGGCATTCCCGTGGCCGATAGCAGCAAACCGATTCGCCAGTCATTGAGCGACCTGACCGGCGACGGCAAGCTCGACTGGGTGATCGCCCGTCCCGGCATGTCCGGATTCTTCACCCTCAATCCGGACCGAAGCTGGTCGAACTTCGTGGACTACACCGCGTTCCCCTCGGAGTTTTTTCATTCCGGTGCGCAATTGGCTGACCTGGTGGGTCACGGTCTGACGGACCTGACGTTGATCGGTCCACGCAGCGTGCGCCTGTATTCAAGCCGTCGTGAAATCGGGTTCAGCCATGGGGCCAACGTCCCTCGCGGCAAAGACGATGACTCGCTGCCCCTGTTGAGCAGTAGCCAGACCGAATTGGTGGCTTTCAGCGATCCACTGGGCAGCGCGACACAACACTTGATTCGCATCCGCCACAACGAAGTCAAATGCTGGCCGAATCTGGGGCATGGAAAATTCGGCAAGGGCTTCGTCCTTTGCGAGCTGAAATTCCCATATGCCGAGTTCGATTCGTCGCGGGTGCGGCTGGCGGACCTGGACGGTTCGGGCGCGGTTGACCTGATCTACCTGGAGTCCGACGGTTTCCGGGTCTACATGAATCACGCCGGTGAAGGCTTCGAAGAAAATTACGTAAAAGTGCCATGGCCAAAAGATGTGCGTTACGACCGCTTCTGCCAGGTGAGCATCGCCGACCTCAACGGACTGGGTTGTTCCAGCCTGATCCTCACCGTGCCCCACATGAAACCCGAGCACTGGCGCTACGATTTCGTCAGCGCCAAACCTTATCTGGTCAATGCCAGTCACAACAACATGGGCGCCGTGACGGGGGTGAGTTACCGCAGTTCGGCGCAGGAATGGCTGGACGAAAAAGCCGAGCTGCTCGCCGCCGGCAAAGCCCCGGTTTCGCACCTGCCGTTCGCCATGCACCTGGTCAGCCAGCAGACCCAACTGGATGAAATCACCGGCAACCGACTGACCCAGGGCTTCAGCTATCGCCAGGGTTTCTACGACAGTTTCGAGCGAGAGTTCCGCGGTTTCGGTTTGCTGCTGCAAAACGATACCGAAGCGTCGGCGACTGAACGCTCGAGCCCGGGATTCACTGCACCGATCCTGAGCAAAACCTGGTTTCACACCGGCCGCGCCATCGACATGCGCGACGACGGTTACTACGCCGGTGACACAAAGGCAGAGTCGTTGAAGGAGACGCTGCTGCACGAGTATCACCTCAGCGATGCGGCGGGACGCGCAATCGTTCCCGATGAAGACCTCGCCCGCGAGATGGCCCGAACCCTCAGCGGTTCGGTGTTGCGTACGGAGGTTTTTGCCGCCGACGATGATCCCGAAACGGCCGTGCCCTACAGCGTGCAGGAGAACCGCTTCCTCATTCGCCAATTGCGCCCAAAAGGCAAACATCATCCCTATGCCGTATTGCAGTTACTGGCGCTGGAAAGCATCGCTTATCAATACGAGCCGCAGGTGGCGGACGACCCGTTGGTCCAGCACACACTCAATCTGCAGTGGGACAAGTTCGGCGGCCTCACTCACAGTTTCGTCGTGCACTACGCCCGGCGCAAAACCGTCGAGGACAGCCCGCCCTTCGCCGTCAACGTGCCTGGCGACGAAAGCGATGAAGACTACGAAAACAGATGGTGGCTGGACGCCCATGACAAAGCGCAACAATGCTGGTATCTGACCGAGACCAAGGCCGAGTATTGCCACCTGATAGCCTATGATGGCTGGCGTCTGGGCATTCCTTATCGTCAGCGCAGCAATGCGCTGGTGCTGGAAAAGGACGAACTCAAGCCCTGCAACATCTACCAGGAAAAATTCCTTGAGTTAGCCCATGAGGACGGCGCCTGGGCAGCCGATGCGGTGTTGACCGGTTTGTCGCTGCAGCGGTATCTGGATCCGGAGAAAGGCGAACTGCTGGACCCGGACAAACTGATCTTCACCGCCCTGCCCCACTATCAGGAAACCGCCGAACTGGATGCCACCGCCCTGAGCGCCTACGACAAGCTCAAGGACGATAAGGGCAACATGCCGTTCAACCTCAAGGAGAAACTCGAATCAGTCGGTTACCACATCATGGAGCTGTTCTTGCCGAAGCCTACTGCCAGTGAGCTCGCAGACCCGACCGACGCGAAAAACTACCTGTGGTCAGTGCGTAAAAACTTCCCTGTGTATCACAAACTGGCGGGGTTCTATAACGTCGAAAAATTCCAGCAGACCAAGAGCCACGGCATCACCTCAGTCGCGTATGACAAGCACTGGTGCCTGAGCACCGCCGTCACTCTGCCGGATGGCTGCACCACACGCATCCTCGGTGTCGACTACCGATCGTTCCTGCCAGCCGGCATTCTCGACCCCAATCAAAACACCCAGGAGGCCCGCTACAACGCGTTCGGCGAAGTGTTGGTGACCAGCTTCTATGGCACCGAACTGGGCGAGAAGGTCGGTTTTCACTCCCTGCGCAACTACTTGCCTCCCGAAGACCAAAGCCCTGCAGGTGCCATTGCCGACAAGAACAAAGCGATCGGTCATTACGCCACCGCCACATTCTCCGCACCTTTCAGTTGGATGGGCAAAGTGCCCCCGGCCGCTGTAGCGTCCTGGCTGGAATGGGCTCGCGGCGAAGGTTTCATATTGCCCGACGGGCATCTATGCAGCCGGGCGCGGGTGCATCTCGAGGGGTTGTTGGAAGATCCTACTGCGGACGAGAAACTGCTCCAGCGGTACGTCAATGATGCTCATCGCGAACCCGTGCATGTGCTCACCTTGCAGGCCGACCGCTATCCCGGCGACCCAGAGCTGCAAATCCGCGCGGCCATCGCCTGCTGGGACGGCTTCGGTCGCTCCCTGCAAACCAAGCAAGAGGTCGAACCCGGTATGGCGTGGTGGGTGGACGAGAATGACAAGCTGACACTCGACAAATACGGCCGGCCCAAGGAAGCAGAGGCCGCCCGGCGCTGGCGGGTCAGCGAGCGGGTCGAGTACAACAACAAGGGCGAAACGGTGCGCATCTATCGCCCTTACTTCGCCAATACGTACCGCTACATCAATGACGAGGCGATACGCGAAGCCGGGTATCACGACCAGCAGTTCTACGACGCCGCCGGCCGGCCGACGCACACCGTGCTGGCGAAACAAATGAAGCAAGGATCCCCACCAGCATTCAAACCATTGCGCCGTGAAATGCGCTATCGCATCTGGTACACCATCTGGTCCGATGAAAACGATCTATTTGACCCACCCAAACCCGTAGAGGAAATACCACCGGTCAACAGGACACTGCATTGAACCTGGGCATTCATCGGCATACGCCCCGGTTAGCGGTTATCGACAACCGGGGCTTGCCCGTACGTCAAGTGGCCTACTGGCGGTGCGGTGACAGTCCACCTGAGCCAATGGTGAATGTCCGTCAACATGACCACGCCGGACGGTTGGTGGGACAGCGTGACCCGCGCTTTCTGGCGCCCACGTCCCGCCCGAACGTGAGCAACATCTACAGCCTCTCGGGAGCCGTGTTGTTCACCGACAGTCGCGACGCCGGTTGGCGTCTGGGGTTGCCGGGCGCCGCCGGGCAGCAACAGGAATATTGGGATGGTCGAGGCAGCAAATGGCTTAACGAATATGACGATCAACGACGACCCACCGCGATCCATGAACAAACCCGCGGGACACCTCTACGCACCGTCGAACGCCTGACATATGCCGACAATTCTGCTGAATTCGCCGAGCGCAACCAGTGCGGGAGTTTGATCCGCCACGACGACTCGGCCGGTACGGTCTGGTTTCGACAGGTCGCCCTGATTGGCGGTCTGATCTGCCAGACCCGGCGTTTCCTGCCAGATCAGGCGGGACCGCCCGCCAATTGGCCTGCGAACGAGGTGGAGCGCGACCTGTTGCTGCAACCGGGCGAAGGCTATACCAGCGAATCCAGGTACGGTCCGTCAGGCGAAGTGTTGGAGCAGATCGATGCTGGTGGTCATTTACAACAATTCAACTTCGACCGCGCCGGGCAACTGCAACGCATCGACCTGACGCTCAAGGGTCAGGCATTGCAGCCGTTGCTCAGCGCTGCCGACTACAACGCCGCAGGACAATTGCTCACTCAGGTTGCCGGCAACAAGGTCACCAGCGTTGCCAGCTACCAGCCTGAAAACGGCCGACTGGAATGCCTGACCGCGACCACCTCGACACGCCGGCGCCTGCAGAAGACGCGTTACGAGTACGATCCGGTCGGCAACATCCTCCGACTCATGGATCACACACAGGCAGACAGCTATTTCGACAATCAGCGCGTAACTGGCGAGAACACCTACACCTACGACAGCCTCTACCAACTGACCAGCGCCAAAGGTCGTGAAACGGCGGGTGCAGGCCAGACCCCGCTATTACCGGAGCTGAACATCCCCAGCCCCATCGACCCCGCCCGCTTACTCAACTACAGCGAACATTACGACTACGACCCTGGCGGCAACCGGACCTTGTTGCGTCATGAAAGTGATAAAAATCCGTTCAGGCGCCAAATGTACGTCGATCCCCAGAGCAACCGCGCCTTGCCATGGAAGGAGGGTGAGGACATTCCCGACTTCAGCCGTCACTTCGATGCAAACGGCAACCTGCAATACCTGGCGTCAGGCGCCCAACCGATGACCTGGGATGCGCGCAACCAGTTGCACAGCGTCATCAACGTCCAGCGTTCAACCGGTATCAATGACGGCGAATGGTATCGCTACAGCGCTGCCGGAGAGCGGGTCGTCAAGTTCAGCACCCGACAGGCCCGCACTGTGGCCCACCACGAGGTTGTCCACTATCTCCCGGGCCTGGAAGTGCGCACCGCCGATGAACGCGAAGAGCTTGAGGTTATTCAGGTTCAACTGGCCCGTGGCAGCGTGCGGTGCCTGCATTGGCTCAAGGGGCCACCGGACGGTATCGATAACGATCAACTGCGCTACAGCATCGATGATCACCTGGGTTCCAGTTGCCTGGAGCTGGATCAACAGGCCGACGTGATCAGTCACGAGGGTTACTACCCCTATGGTGGCACGGCCTGGTGGGCCGCCCGCTCGGAGGTCGATGCCGATTACAAGACCATTCGGTATTCGGGCAAGGAGCGAGATGCCAGTGGGCTTTATTACTATGGCGCCCGGTATTACGCGGGGTGGTTGGGGCGGTGGATAAATCCGGATCCGGCGGGGGATATAGACGGGCTTAATCGCTACACAATGGTCGGTAACAACCCCATTGTTTATACAGATGAAACGGGGCAGAAAAAAAATAAAATCAACAAAGATATTCATCTGATCTGGATTGGAGAATCACCAGAAAAATTGGCTGCGCAAGTAGCCAACATCAACAACACTGCCAAACAGGCCAGCGGCTACAAAGTCCACCTATACTTGGACACAACCAACAAAAGCAGCTACTCCGAAACACTTAAAAAACTAAAAATCCACGACATCACCCACTTGCAAGACAGCAAGCTATTCAGCGACTTTCAGAAAACTGAAATCGCGACCATGTATAACGACTTCAGATCAGGAGACCCTAGAAACTTCGCTTTTGCGGCAGATGTGTTACGGCCTTACATAGTAAGTCAATTAGGCGGAATTTACTCCGACGTCGACGACATTTACGAAAAAACGAACACAAAAACGCAGAAAAAATTAGGCAAGTCATCATTAAAGGCAGAAGCTGACGAGATTATTCTAATCGAACCTGTATTCGTCGATTGGGACGGTATCGCTAATAACCCTCAAATAAATAACAGCTCGTTCGCCGCCCATGCAGGCAACCCGATATTAAATCAAATCATGAAGGAGATGGCCATCCGCTACAACAAAATAGTCGAGTCCGGAAAGTACAAAACGGACAATGATTACATAGGAGATAGCATTCTAAAAAAAGAAGACCATTCCAGCAGAATGAGAATAATGACATCCATGGCAGGACCTCGGTTATATACCGACGTCATAACAGCCAACGACAATAAAATAAAAGAAATAATCCGCATACAAATGAATGAAAGCATTGGCACGCAACCTCCTGATGGCTTCCAGAAAAACATGAAACAAAAAATGCCGCTTGGGCAATATATTAGAATTGGAAATCTCCATTCTTGGAAACGCTGATAACTGTCATTGCTACTGAGCATCCAAAACACTTGGATTAATCCAAATGACTTATAAACGGGTTTGATAGGTCACAATCCTCTCTCGTGCTATGGTGCCTTCCTTATTTCTGCCCGCTCTCACAACATGTTGCCGACCTCCAGATCCCTGCGCCTGGCGCTCTACACCTTGCTGATCATCGCCGGCGCCGCCATCGCCGCGACCCTGGCCATGCGCCACGCCGTGCGCCAGTCAATGGTCGAAGACGCCGCCCGAGCCAATCAGCAACTGGCGCTCTATGCCACGTCGCTGCATACCCTGATCGAACGTTACCGCGCCCTGCCCGCCGTGCTGGCGCTGGACCCGGAACTGCGCTCGGCGCTCAAGGGGACGGTGAGCCCAGGGCAGCAGGATGCGTTGAACCGCAAACTGGAAAAGATCAACGGCGCCGCCGAATCCTCGACCCTGGAATTGCTCGATCGCACCGGCCTCGCCGTGGCGGCGAGCAATTGGCGTTTGCCCAGCAGTTATGTCGGCCACAACTACGGGTTCCGTCCCTATTTCAACCAGACCCGCACCCAGGGCACCGGGCGTTTTTACGCGGTAGGCGTGACCAGCGGGATTCCCGGCTACTTCCTCTCCAGCGCGGTCAGCGATGACGACGGGCAGTTCCTCGGCGCCATGGTGGTGAAACTGGAATTTCCCGAGCTGGAACGCGAGTGGCGCCAGGGCAGCGACACGCTGTTGGTCAGCGACGCACGCGGGATCATCTTCATCGCCAACCAGCCGGGCTGGCGCTATCGCCTGCTCAAGCCGCTGAGCGACAGCGATCACGCCGAACTCAAGGCCACCCGCCAGTACGACAAGCAGCCGCTGACGCCGCTGGAGTTTCAATCGTTGCGGCGTTTCGACGACAACAGTGACCTGGCTCGGGTCGATGGCCCGGACGGCAAGGCGGATTACCTGTGGGAATCCCTGCCGCTGAGTGCCGAGGGCTGGACCCTGCATCTGCTGCGGCGCCCGCAAGTGGCCTTCGAAGACAGCCGCAATGCCGCCCTCGCTGCGGCCGGATTGTGGCTGACCCTGGTGTTCCTGCTGCTGTTTCTCAATCAGCGCTGGCGCCTGGCCAAGCTGCGCCAGCGCAGCCGTGAAGAACTCGAACGACTGGTGGAAGAGCGTACCCGCGACCTGCGCACCGCCCAGGAGGGCCTGGTGCAGTCGGCCAAACTCGCGGCGCTGGGGCAGATGTCCGCCGCCCTGGCACACGAGATCAACCAGCCGCTCACCGCCCAGCGCATGCAGCTGGCGACCTTGCGCCTGCTGCTCGACCACGGCCGGGTCGACGACGCCTACAAGGCGCTCAAACCGGTGGATGAAATGCTCACGCGCATGGCGGCCCTCACCGGCCACCTGAAAACCTTCGCCCGCAAAAGCCCCAGCGGTTTGCGCGAACGCCTGGACCTGGCGGCGGTGGTGGACCAGTCGCTGCAACTGCTCGACACCCGGCTGCGTGACGAACAGGTCAGCACCGTGTTGCACCTGACCCGCCCGGCCTGGGTGCGCGGCGATGCGATTCGCCTGGAACAGGTGCTGATCAACCTGCTGCGCAACGCCCTCGATGCGATGCAGGACAAACCCTGCAAACGCCTGGAAATCCGCCTCGAAGCCGACGAACAATTGTGGCGCCTGAGCGTGATCGACAACGGTGGCGGGATCACCGAAGAGAACCTGCCCAAGGTCTTCGATCCGTTCTTCACCACCAAACCGGTGGGCGATGGCCTGGGCATCGGTTTGGCCGTATCGTTCGCCATCGTTCACGAATCCGGCGGGCGCTTGAGTGCCGACAATCATGACAAGGGTGCCGTGTTTACCCTGACCTTGCCCATCGACCAGGAGGTGCATGAACCATGCTGAACTCAGTGATGGTGGTCGACGACGAAAGCAGCATCCGCAGTGCCGTCGAGCAATGGTTGAGCCTGTCGGGATTCGAGGTGCAGTTGTTCAGCCGCGCCGATGAATGCCTGGCGCAATTGCCCAGGCACTTTGCCGGGGTGATTCTCAGCGATGTGCGCATGCCCGGCATGACCGGCCTGGAACTGCTGGCCGAGGTGCAACGCCGGGACGCCGATTTGCCGGTGATCCTGTTGACCGGCCATGGCGACGTACCGATGGCCGTCGAGGCCATGCGCGACGGCGCCTACGATTTCCTCGAGAAACCCTTCAGCCCGGAAACCCTGCTCGGCAGCCTGCGCCGCGCCCTCGACAAACGCCGGCTGGTGCTGGAAAACCGCGCACTGCACGAACAGGCGGACAACCGCGCCAAGCTGGATGCCACGCTGCTCGGCGTGTCCCGTTGCCTGCAAACCCTGCGTCGGCAGGTGCTGGACCTGGCAGCCCTGCCAGTGAACGTGCTGATTCGCGGGGAAACCGGTAGCGGCAAGGAACTGGTCGCACGCTGCCTGCATGACTTCGGGCCACGAGCCGACAAGCCTTTTGTCGCACTCAATTGCGCGGCCATCCCGGAGCAACTGTTCGAGGCCGAACTGTTCGGTCACGAGAGCGGTGCGTTCACCGGGGCGGCCGGCAAGCGCATCGGCAAACTCGAATACGCCGACGGTGGCACGCTGTTTCTCGATGAAATCGAAAGCATGCCGCTGGCCCAGCAGGTAAAATTGCTGCGGGTGTTGCAAGAGCAGAAGCTTGAGCGACTGGGTTCGAACCAGAGCATTCGCGTGGATTTGCGCATCATTGCCGCGACCAAACCGGACCTGCTCGACGAAGCGCGGGCCGGACGTTTTCGCGAAGACCTGGCCTATCGCTTGAACGTCGCTGAACTACGCCTGCCGCCCTTGCGCGAACGCCGTGAAGACATCCCGTTGCTGTTCGAATCCTTTGCCCAAAACGCGGCTGAACGGCTGGGACGTAAATTTCCACCGCTGAGCGGTGCGCAGTTGAGTCACCTGCTGAGCCACGACTGGCCGGGCAATGTGCGCGAACTGGCGAACGTCGCCGAGCGCCAGGTGTTGGGGCTTGGTGAGCCTGTACCGGCAGGGATCGAGCCCGGTCAGTCGCTGGCGGCGCAGCAGGAGGCCTTTGAAGCACAGTGCCTGCGCGCGGCGTTGACCCGGCATAAGGGTGACGTCAAGGCGGTGCTTGAAGAGCTGCAACTGCCACGCCGGACCTTCAATGAAAAGATGCAGCGGCATGGGTTGAGCCGGGAGATGTTCCTTCAAGAGAACTGAGTTTTTTGTGGTGCCTGTTCTGGCCTCTTCGCGAGCAAGCCCGCTCCCACAGTGGATCTGTGTACGCCGAACATTGTGGGAGCGGGCTTGCTCGCGAAGAGGCCGGCAAAGGCAATACAAATACCCCTCCAGGTAAGCAAATTTCCGCTCATCACCCGCCACAAATAAGCGGATTTCCGCTCACCAAAACACCCAAACCCCTCTAAACCGGCCCTCTCCCCCTTGGCACAGCTCCTGCTATAGCCCCTGCAGGCTGCGTTTAACCGCGCTCCACAAAAACAATTAAATGAAGGATCCTTCAATGGATAACTCCAACTCCCTGCCGCTTGGGTCGGCTGCCGTGCCGGCCAAAGAAAGAACCACGTCCAGCCGCATCAAATCGATCTTCAGCGGCTCCGTTGGCAACATGGTCGAGTGGTACGACTGGTACGTCTACGCCGCTTTCTCCCTGTACTTCGCCAAGACCTTCTTCCCCAAAGGCGACACCACCGCCCAATTGCTCAACACCGCCGCGATCTTCGCCGTGGGCTTCCTGATGCGCCCGATCGGTGGCTGGCTGATGGGGCTGTATGCGGACAAAGTCGGGCGCAAAAAGGCGCTGATGGCCTCGGTGTACCTGATGTGCTTCGGCTCGCTGCTGATCGCCCTGAGCCCGAGTTATGAAGTCATCGGCATCGGTGCGCCGATCCTGCTGGTGTTCGCGCGCTTGCTGCAAGGCCTGTCGGTGGGTGGCGAATACGGCACCTCCGCCACTTACCTCAGCGAAATGGCGACCAAGGAACGTCGCGGCTTCTACTCCAGCTTCCAGTACGTGACCCTGATCTCCGGCCAGCTCATCGCCCTGGCGGTGTTGATCGTGCTGCAACAACTGCTGACCACCGAAGAGCTGTACGCCTGGGGCTGGCGCATCCCGTTCGCCATCGGCGCGCTGTGTGCAGTGGTTGCGTTGTACCTGCGTCGCGGCATGGAAGAGACCGAGTCCTTCACCAAGAAAGAAAAAGCCAAGGAAAGCGCGATGCGCACCTTGATGCGTCACCCCAAGGAACTGATGACCGTGGTCGGCCTGACCATGGGCGGCACCCTGGCGTTCTACACCTACACCACCTACATGCAGAAATACCTGGTGAACACTGTCGGCATGAGCATTTCCGACTCCACCACCATTTCCGCCGCCACGCTGTTCCTGTTCATGTGCCTGCAACCGATCGTCGGCGGGCTGTCGGATAAAATCGGTCGCCGGCCGATCCTGATTGCCTTCGGCATCCTGGGCACCCTGTTCACCGTGCCGATCCTCACCACCCTGCACACCATCACCACCTGGTGGGGCGCGTTCTTCCTGATCATGGCGGCGCTGATCATCGTCAGTGGCTACACCTCGATCAACGCCGTGGTGAAAGCCGAACTGTTCCCGACCGAAATCCGCGCCCTGGGCGTGGGTCTGCCGTACGCACTGACCGTTTCGATCTTCGGCGGCACCGCTGAATACATCGCGCTGTGGTTCAAGAGCATCGGCATGGAGACGGGGTACTACTGGTACGTGACCGCCTGTATTGCCGTGTCGTTGCTGGTGTACATCACCATGAAAGACACCCGCAAACATTCGCGGATCGTCACCGACTGATCGCCGACCGGCGCTCACTGCAACGGTGAGCGCCAGGCCCTTCGCGAACGGGTTCGCGAAGGGCACCATTCGTCTCCCCCTCCACCCGGATAATCATCGGTTAATGCACCGGCAGCAGCCTGCAGCTGAGTGCATCCAGATCGACAGGACGCACGTATATCCGTTACAGGCCTCGAAGGAGTGCCTGAACGTACCCATTGCGAACGTACCTGGAGTACCTGCCATGAAAACCCGATTGATCCTTGCCCTGACCCTTTCCGTGCTGGCTGCCAATGCCTTTGCTGCCGACGGCTACGACAAGACCGGTTCGGCCTCCTACGGCTCTGGCACCAGCGCGGCCATCGAACGCAGCCACTCTGACGCCTATGCCTCTGACGGTTTCGACAAAACCGGCAGCGCAGAAGCTATCGGCTGAATGTGGAAGGAAATTCACAGCCCGGCTTCGGCCGGATCTGGTCGTTTTTGGAGGAACACAAAGTCTGGCAATCACTTAAAACCTGTGGGAGCGAGCTTGCTCGCGATGACTGACATTCAGTCAACATCTATGCTGAATGTCGGTCCGCAATCGCGAGCAAGCTCGCTCCCACATTGGATCCCATCATTCCAGGTACCGAATCCGACTGGAAATCTGCGGCGCGTGCTTGCACCATGCACGTCTCCCCGAAAGCTCTGGAAATCCCACCTGATGCCCGACGATATCCACTTCTACGAACCCGCCAACGGCCACGGCCTGCCCCACGATCCGTTCAACGCCATCGTCGGCCCGCGTCCCATCGGCTGGATCTCTTCACAGGATGCCGAGGGCCGCTTGAACCTCGCGCCCTACAGTTTCTTCAACGCCTTCAACTACATCCCGCCGATCATTGGTTTTTCCAGCGTCGGACGCAAAGACAGCCTGAACAACATCGAACAAACCGGCGAGTTCGCCTGGAACCTGGCCACACGGCCGCTGGCCGAGCAGATGAACCAGAGCAGCGCCATGGTCAGGCCTGAGGTCAACGAATTCGAACTGGCCGGCCTGACGACCGTTGCATCGAGGGTCATTCAGGTGCCACGGGTGGCCGAAAGCCCGGTGTCCTTCGAGTGCAAGGTCACGCAGATCATCCAGTTGCAGCGGGCGGACGGCAATGTGGTGCCGAGCTGGCTGATCCTCGGCGAAGTGGTCGCCGTGCATATCGCCAAATGGCTGTTGAAGGATGGGGTATACGACACCGCCGCGGCAGAACCGATTCTGCGCGGCGGCGGGCCGGCGGATTATTTCCAGCTGGGGCCTGAGGCGTTGTTCAAGATGTACCGCCCGGGGGCGGTGAAGTGATCACCAGAGCAGGTCGGTGTTTTCCTTGACGTCCTTGAGGCGGGTCAGCTCCCTGGCGGCTGCTTCATCGGCCTCGTGGGCCGTCTTGAAGGTCTGGCCTTCCAGCACTTTGTGAAACCGCGGGGCGCCGGCACCACCCAGCGCTTTGACGGCGATAGCGGCGTGGTAACCCCCCTCGCCCGGTACAACAGCGGAAACAGCTTCGAAGTGATCAAAGGCTTTACGTGCCATGTCGCGAATCCTGGCTGGTTGAGAATGCCGTCATTAAACCCTCAACCGGCCAGTTTGTGTACCGTCAGTCCGGACTGACCGAGGGCCTGCGCCGCCGACACCTCCTTGAAGGTGTGGAAATCCAGACTGTTGACCACCAGCTCCTGCACCAACTCGGCAAAAATCTCCATCGCCGGTGTGCTGAAGTAGGCGGTCATGGCCTGTTGATCGCTCCAGAAACCGGACACCAGCCACAGTTCCGGATCGCACTGCGAATGCTGCAAGGCGAAGCTCAGGCAGCCCGGTGCTGCGCGGGACGGTTCGATCAGGGCGCTGAGGCGCACACCGAGTTCCGTCGAGCGCCCGGCGCGCGCCCGAACGAAGGCCATATGACTGACGGGGATCTGCTTGGACATGTTCAACCCTCCCGGGGAGTCGCGTGGCAGCCGTGGGACGGGCTGCGACAGGATCAAAGGTTAAGGGCCACGACGCCTGTCTCGTTAGTCGATTCCTGCCGGTGCATTGCACAATCCTGCGAAACTTCCTGTAGGAGCTGCCGAAGGCTGCGATCTTTTGATCTTGAAAACAAAATCAAAAGATCGCAGCCTTCGGCAGCGCCTACAGGGGTTGGGGGATGGCAGGGACTGCCTGTGATGCGCTGGCTGGAAGTCACCCCAGGCAGAATCAGGCAAGCATCCGGCAGGATGTGTCTACCGCTGCCACTTGCACAAACTTATGCTCTGCTCCATTCCCTCCATGCCTGCCGAGGATGCCGCGCATGACGTCGCTCGATCACTTTCAAGCCCCGCTGGACACCGACATGGAAAAGCAGCGCGCGGAACTGGCGGCGATCATCCGCCGTAACACCGCCGAAGATGGCAGTTATGCCACGGCCATCGGCTCGCTGTTCATGTCCCGCCACAGCCAGTCCCACGAGTTTGCCCCGGTGCTGGCGCAACCGGCACTGTGCATCATGGCCCAGGGGCGCAAGGAAGTTCAGTTGGCCAACGAGTACTTCAACTACGACCCGTTGAACTACCTGGTGGTCTCGGTCTCGATGCCGCTCAGTGGACGGGTGGTGGATGTCTCGGCCGAGGAACCGATCCTGGCCCTGCGCCTGGACATCGATCCGGCGGAAATCACCGCGCTGATCGCCGACGCCGGCCCCCTCGGCGTGCCCTCCCGGCCGACCGGGCGCGGGCTGTATGTCGAGCGGCTCGACACGGCCATGCTGGATGCCGTGCTGCGCCTGGCACGGCTACTGGACACGCCGAAAGACATTGCCATGCTCGCGCCGCTGATTCGCCGGGAGATCCTCTATCGACTGTTGCGCAGCAAGCAAGGGCATCGACTGTACGAAATCGCCATCGCCAACAGTCAGAGCCATCGCGTCAGCCAGGCGATCAAATGGCTCAATGGCAATTTCGAACAGCCATTGCGCATCGATGATCTGGCGAAAGAAGTGAACCTGAGCGTGTCGACCCTGCATCACCGCTTCAAGGCGATGACGGCGATGAGTCCGTTGCAGTATCAGAAGCAGTTGCGCCTTCAGGAAGCGCGACGGTTGATGCTGGCCGAAGGGCTGGAAGCTTCGGCGGCGGGGTATCGCGTAGGGTATGAAAGTCCGTCGCAGTTCAGCCGGGAATACAGCCGGTTGTTCGGGGCGCCGCCGCTAAGGGATCTGGCGCGGTTGCGGTTGTCAGTCTGAACTTGTTTCTTTGCAAGCAGTACTGGCCTCATCGCGAGCAAGCTCGCTCCCACAGGGTCCAGCGTACACCGTCCAATGTGGGAGCGAGCTTGCTCGCGATGAGGCCAGTACAAACAGCATCAAACCGGGATCAGGCCCCCAGTACCCGGCAAGCCTCCGCCGGCAAGGTCACCGACACCGGGTGACCGACGCTCAGGCCAAAGCCCTGGCACGGCGTGCTCAGCGCGGTAAACGACACCCCGGAACACTCCACCGTGGTCTCGATGGTCGCGCCGATATCGCGCACGAAGGTCACCTTGCCCAGCAAGCGGTTGCCCGCCGTCGCCTGCGGCGCCGACAGTTGCAGGTCTTCGGGACGAATCAGCATCTTCACCTTTTCCCCTGCCGCAACGCTCGTGCAGATCGGCACTTGCAGCGCATCGCCACCCGGCAGGCTGACCTTGCCGTTGCCCAGCGCCGTGGCCGGGAAGATATTGCCCGAGCCGATGAAGTCCGCAACGAACTCGTTGGCCGGGTGCCGGTAAATTTCAATCGGCGTGCCGACCTGCTGCACCCGATGTTCACCGAGCACGACCACGATATCGGCCATGGTCATGGCTTCACGCTGGTCGTGGGTCACCATGATGGTGGTGATGTTCAGGCGCTGTTGCAGTTGACGGATTTCCACCTGCATCGACTCGCGCAGCTTGGCGTCCAGCGCCGACAACGGTTCGTCGAGCAGGAGGATTTTCGGGTGGTTGGCAATCGCCCGGGCAATCGCCACACGCTGGCGTTGTCCGCCGGAGAGCTTGGCCACCGGACGATCGATCATCGGTTGCAACTGGATCAGTTCCAGCAACTCCACCACCCGCGCCTGCTGGTCAGCCTTGCTGACCCCGCGCAGTTTCAGCGGATAGGCGATGTTCTCACCCACGGTCATGTGCGGGAACAGCGCCAGGGACTGGAACACCATGCCGAAGTTGCGCAGGTGCGCCGGGGTGTGGCCGATGTCTTCACCGTCCAGGCGGATCTCGCCGCCGGTCAGGGTTTCAAGGCCGGCAATCATGCGCAGCAGCGTGGTTTTGCCACAGCCCGAAGGGCCGAGGAAACACACCAGTTTGCCCTCGGGCAAGTGCAGGTTCACATCGGTTACCGCGCAGGCCGAGCCGTAATGTTTCTCGACGTTTTCCAGAATCAGACCAGACATTTGAAGTACCTCAAGAAATCAGAACGAAACGCCACCTTCACCAACCAGCTTCTCCAGCGCCCAGATCAGGACGAAGTCGATCAGCACGATCAGCACGGCAAACGAAAATACGGTTGGGTCGAGCGAAGACACGGTGCGGCTGTACATCCAGATCGGCACGGTCATCACATCGATGGTGTAGAGGAAGTAAGTCACGGTGAATTCGTTGAACGAGACGATGAACGCCAGCAGCATGCCCGCCAGGATCCCCGACTTCATCAACGGCACCACCACATCGACAATCGCCCGCAGCGGTGAAGCACCGAGCATCTGCGCGGCCTCCTCGACTTCGCTGCCGATGGAGAGCATCGCCGCCGTGCAATTTTTCACCACGAACGGCAGTGCCAGGATCACGTGTGCAATCACCAGGCGCGAGGTCGTCATGTGGAACGGCAGGCTGTCGAACACCAGCAGCAACGCCAGACCCAACACCACCATCGGGAACACCAGCGGCAACGACATCAGTTGCAGGGCCACGGCCTTGCCGCGGAACTCGCAACGGGTCAGCGCGTAGGCCGCCGGCACTGCGATGATCGTGGCGAAAATCATGGTCAGGCACGATACCAGCAGGCTGGTGCTCATTGCCTGGCCGAGGCTCAGCACATCGCTGGCGTCCGGCGACACGAAGGTGTGCCAGGCGGCCTTGTACCATTGCAGGCTGTAGCTGCTCGGCGGGAAGTCGAGGTTCGACGCGCCGCTGAACGACATCACGATCATGGTCAGGATCGGCAGCACCGCCAACAGCAGGATGAAGCCCGAGAGGATGCCGGCGAACTTGCCGGTCTCGCCAGGCAACAGCCCATAGCGCTTCTTGGTCAGGGTACTCATTGGGAAGCCTCCAGCATGCGACGACGACGGCCAGTGATGTATTCGGACAGGGTCATGATCGCGAGTGTGGTGACGATCAGCACCACGCCGGCAGCGGATGCGGCAGGCCAGTTCATCAGCGGGGCGATCTGGTCATGCACCATCACCGCCAGCATCGGCACGCGGCGGCCACCGAGCAGCAAGGGCACCACGAAACTGCTGGCGTTGTAGGCGAACACCAGGGTCGCACCGGTAATGATCCCCGGCAGACTCATCGGCAAGACCACCTGGCGGAACACCTGGAAGCGACTGGCGCCGAGGGTGGCCGCGGCTTCTTCGTAGCTGCGGGCGACGCCGCGCATGGCGCTGGCGATCGGCAACACGGCCAGCGGGAAGGCGGTTTGCACCAGGCCCATCAACACGCCGTTCTGGTTGTACAACAGCATGATCGGGCGCTTGATCAGGCCCAGGCCCATCAGGGTCTGGTTGAGCATGCCGCCTGGGCCGAGGATCACCAGCCAGCCGTAGCTTTGCAGCAGCAGGTTGACCAGCAACGGCAGCAACACCGCCGCCAGGAAAATCCGTCGCACGAACGGCGAGGTCAGGCGCGACATGGTGTAGGCCACCGGGATCGCCAGAATCACGGCGATCACCGCGCTGATCAGCGCCAGGCGCAGGGTCAGCATCAGGGATTTGAGGTAATAGGGTTCCAGCAACTGGGCGTAGCTGGCCAGGCTGAACCCGGACCATTCCGCGCCTTTGGTGCCCACGCTCATGCGCAGTACCAGCAGGCTCGCGGCAATCAGTACGCCAAGAAACAGCATCGACGGCGTGAGGAAAAACCAGGCGCGCGTCGTTGGCGAAACACCCCGAGCGGCGCGCACGGGGGCGGCACTCACCGGATGGGTCAGAGGTTGGTGTTCCATAGCAAAGGGTCTCGTCAATGGAAAGCAGCTGACAGACACAAGACCTGAAAGCACAGCGTTTCTAATGTGGGAGCGGGCTTGCTCGCGAAGAGGCCGTGTCAGCCGACATCAATGTTGAATGTCACACCGCATTCGCGAGCAAGCCCGCTCCCACATTTGATTTGTGGTGCTTCAAGGGCTTGCGAGCGTCACTCGATCAGGAAGAAAAGATTTCCGTGTAACGACGAATCCATTGGTCATGCACAGTCGCCAGGAAGGCGTTGTCGTGCATGATCGCCTTCTCGGCAATCTGCTCCGGCGTGAGGATGTACGGGCTCTTGCGCGCTTCGGCGGAGATGATCGCCTTGGCGTTGACCGGGCCGTTGTAGATGTCTTCAGCCATCTTGCCCTGCACCAATGGGTCCAGGGAGTGGTTGATGAAGGCATAGGCCATGTCGGTATCGCCCGGACGGTTCTTCGGCATCACCGACAGCATCAGGTCGGTGTAGAAACCTTCCTTCATGCCAAAGGTCGCGCCCAGACCGTAGTTCGGATCGCGGATCTGTTTCGGGAAGAACGCCGGTGCATACAGGCCACCCATGTCCAGGGAGCCGGTGCGGAACAGTTCGGCAATCTGGTTCGGGTTTTCACCCAGAGTCACCACACGATCTTTCAGCTCGGCGAGTTTCTTGAAGCCAGGTTCGATGTTGTGCTCGTCACCACCGGCCAGTTTGGCGGCGATGATGATCAGGTCCATGGCCTCGGTCCAGTTCGGCGGCGGCAGGAAGATGTTCGGCGCCGCGTCGGCATCCCACAGGGAGGCGTAGCTGGTCGGGGCTTCTTTCTGGGTGCGGGTGCTGTAGACCAGGCTGTTGCACCACAGCAGGTAACCGATACCGTGGCCATTGGCGCCGGTGCGGTACTTCTCCGGGACATCGACCAGGTTGGGAATGCGGTTGAGGTCGGGTTTTTCCAGCAGGTTGGCGGCGGCCAGACCTTCGGCGCCGACGCCTGCCAGGGTGATGATGTCGTACTGCGGACGATCACCGCCGGCCTTGAGTTTGGCGACCATTTCCGAGGTACTGCCAGTGCGGTCAGCGATGACCTTGCAGCCGTACTTGTCTTCGAACGTCGCGGCGATGTTGCGCAGTGCAGCCAGGCCGGTGTCGTCGGACCAGGTCAGCAAACGCAAGGTCTTGCCGGCAAAACGTGTGTCGCTGGCATTGGCCTTGATGAACGGCATGCTCATGGCCGCTGCTGCAACCGAGGCTACGCCCACGGTCTTGATAAATTGACGTCTGTTCAGATCATGCTCGCCCATTACGGACTCCCTTTGTTTTTGTAGGTATAAGGCAGGTCGAAACTGTTGCATCCGCGCGACTGGATTAGCGTTGGCCCCTCTATTTTCGGGGGGTTGGCTGAACCAGTGAGTTCATCCTGAGGTTGTGTAAAACACCTGACTATCGATAAAAATTCATTGAAGCCATGACGCCAATGCATGCCTTCTTTCGGGGCATGCGGATGGGTTTTCTGTAGGAGCGAGCCTGCTCGCGATGGACGCAAGGGCACCGCTCTCATTCAGGTACCCCGCGTTATCGTTGACGTCCATCGCGAGCAGGCTCGCTCCTACAGTGATTGGTGTCAGACAGCCCGGATCACGTGTTTGATTTCCTGGAAAGCCTGCAAGCCCCACGGCCCCAATTCACGGCCTATGCTGCTCTGTTTGTAGCCGCCCCAGGCGGTCTGCGGGAAGATCACCTGCGGTGCGTTGATCCACACAAGCCCTGCCTGCAAAGCGTTGGCGACGCGGTCGGCGGTCTCGGCATTGCGCGTGACCACACTGGCGACCAGGCCGAACTGGCTGTCGTTGGCCAAGGCAATCGCCTCGGCTTCAGAGGCGAAACTGCGTACGCAGATCACCGGGCCGAAAATCTCTTCACACCACAGTGCACTGTCGAGGGGCACTTCGGTGAAAACCGTCGGCCGCAAAAAATATCCGCGCGGCAGGTTCGCCGGGCGATTGCCACCGCAAACCAGCTTGGCGCCAGCGCTCAAACCACGATCGATGTGACCCAGGACACGCTGGTATTGCGCCTGATTGACCAGCGCGCCCATTTCCACGTTCGGGTCGAACGGGTCGGCCACGCGAATCGCTTCGGCACGGGCCTTCACGCGGCTGAGGAATTCGTCGGCCAGTTCATCGGCCACCAGCACGCGACTGGTGGCGGAGCACATCTGCCCGGCGTTGAAGAAACCACCGCCGCAAGCCACTTCCACCGCCAGGTCGAGATCGGCATCGGCCAGCACCAGCAGCGATGATTTGCCGCCCAGTTCCAGGCTCACGCCTTTGACGGTTTCCGCCGCCCGCTGCATGACCTGCACACCAACGGCATTACTGCCTGTGAAGGAAATTTTCGCGATACGCGAATCCGCCGACAATGGCGCGCCAACAGCCAGACCGGTGCCACACACCAGGTTGAACACGCCTGCCGGCAAGCCAGCCTCAGCGATGATCGTTGCCAGCTCCAGTTCTGGCAGCGGCGTCACTTCCGAAGGCTTGAGCACCACACAGCAACCGGCGGCCAGGGCTGGGGCGAGTTTCCAGGCGGTGGTGACCATCGGGAAGTTCCACGGCACGATCAGGCCGACTACGCCGCACGGCTCACGGCGCAGGCGCGCACTGAAGTCGTCGCTCGGCAATTCGATGGCGTTGTCCTGCTTGGCGTCCAGCCCTTCGGCCAGACCGGCGTAATACTCGAACGTGGCGATCACATCATCGACGTCGATCGCGGCTTCGAATTGCGGCTTGCCGTTGTTGCTCGACTGCAAGTGCATCAGTTTTTCACGGTTGGCCTGCACGCCCGCGGCGATTTTGCGCAGGATGGCAGCGCGTTCGGCGCCGGTGGTTTTCGACCAGACGGCGAACGCCCGGGTCGCCGCGCTCACCGCTTGATCAACCGCACGCTCATCGCCGCCATTGACCGTGGTCAACAGGGCTTCGGTCGCCGGGTTGATCACCCGCAGGTGTTCATTGCCGGCCGACCATTGGCCGTTGATGTACAGGCCATCCAGGGTAGTCGGGAAAGTCATTTCGACACCGCCTTCATCCACTCGGCCTGGTCGATTTCAATCAGGGTCGGGCCCTGGCGATCGTGGGCCACACGCAATGCGCCGCGCAATTGCTCGACACTGCTGACGGCTTCGGCCGCGCAACCCAAGGCCTTGGCCACACCGATGAAGTCCGGGGTGTAGATGTCCACGCCGACCGGCTCGATGGCACGGTTGACCATGTATTTCTTGATCTCTTCGTAGCCCTGGTTATTCCACAGCAGCACGATGACCGGAGTGCGCGCTTCAACGGCGCTGGCCAGTTCCGGCAGGGTGAACTGAAGGCCGCCGTCACCGATCAGGCACACCACGGGCGGGCGAGCACCGTCTTTAGCGCTGCCGCCGAGCCAGGCGCCAATCGCCGCCGGCAAGGCGTAACCGAGGGTGCCGTAACCGGTGGACGAGTTGAACCAACGACGTGGACGCTCCGGGTTGAACGTCAGGTTGCCGGTGTAGACCGGTTGGGTCGAATCACCGACGAACACCGCGTCCGGCAGCTCGTGCAGGACGGTTTCGAGGAAACGGGTCTGTGCCAGGGTCGGTGCGTCCCAGGTCATGGCCAGGTCTTCACGCAGACGAGCGGCCCGTACCTGGCCCCAATCGTTGCGGCGTTCGGCCAGGGATTTGTGCGACAAGGCGCTGAGCAAAGCCTGGGCAGCGTTACGCGAGTCGGCCACCAGCGCCACGTGCGGCGGGTAGTTACGCACGGTCTGGTCCGGGTCGATGTCCACGCGCAGCAACTTGCCAGGAATTTCGAAGCCACCGGCGAAGGTCACGTCGTAGTCGGTCTCGGCCAGTTCGGTGCCGATGGCCAGGACCACGTCGGCCTCGGCGACCAGCGCACGGGTGGCGACCAGGCTCTGGGTCGAGCCGATCAGCAACGGGTGGCCGGAGGCGAGCATGCCCTTGGCATTGATGGTCAGTGCGACCGGCGCGTCCAGCAGTTCGGCCAGCTCGGTCAGCTCGGGCGCCGCGTCGATGGCACCGCCACCAGCGAGAATCAGCGGACGCTTGGCGTTGGCCAGCAATTCGGTCATGCGCGACACGGCACTCGGCGAAGCACCGGCGCGGTCGATGTTGACCGGCAGGCTGCTGAGCAGCTCGTCAGCGTCTTCGACCAACACGTCCAATGGAATTTCAATGTGCACCGGACGCGGACGGCCTGCCTGGAACAGCGCAAAGGCGCGAGCCAGCACAACCGGCAATTCCGACGCCGACATCAGGGTGTGGGAGAACGCCGCGACACCGGCGCACAGTGCGCCCTGGTTCGGCAGTTCATGCAGCTTGCCGCGACCGCCGCCCAACTGGCTGCGCGATTGCACGCTGGAGATCACCAGCATCGGGATCGAATCGGCGTAGGCCTGGCCCATGGCGGTGGTGATGTTGGTCATGCCAGGGCCTGTGATGATGAAGCACACGCCCGGTTTGCCGCTGGTGCGGGCGTAGCCGTCGGCCATGAAGCCGGCGCCCTGCTCATGGCGAGGCGTCACGTGGTTGATGCTCGAACGGGCCAGCCCGCGATACAGCTCCACGGTATGAACCCCCGGAATGCCGAACACCTGCTCGACTCCGTAGTTTTCGAGTAACTTGACCAATACTTCGCCGCACGTCGCCATGTCTTTGCCCTTTTTGTTCGTTTGAGACGCCGGGCATGCGCTGTGTTTATGATGGATTGGCAGGCCCGGGAATGGCCTCATTGGAACGGGCGACACGTAGCCGCAACAATGGATAAAAAGTCATACTAGCCATGTCCTCACGTCATACCTTGGATCCCAATGAAACGACTGCCTCCCCTGCCGGCGCTGCACACTTTTCTGATTACCGCGCAGTGCTGCAATTTCACCCGGGCCGCCGAACAACTGCACATCACCCAGGGCGCGGTCAGCCGGCAGATCGCCGGGCTGGAAGATCACCTGGGTTATGAGCTGTTCATCCGCCAGGCCCGAGGCCTGGACCTGACCGCCGAAGGACGGGAGTGGCTGCCACGGGTGCAGCAGATTTTCGGCCTGATCGACGAGGCCGTGGAGCAGATCGGCGAGAAGCGCGAAACCCTGCAACTCAAGGCACCGACCTGCGTCATGCGCTGGTTGCTGCCGCGCCTGCTGCAATGGCAAAGAGAGCGCCCGGACGTGCCGGTGGAACTGACCACCACGGTCAAGCACGGCGTGGATTTTCATCTCGAGCAGTTCGATGCGGCGGTGATGTACGGCGCGCCGCCGGACAATTCACTGATGTCGCAAAAACTCTTCGACGAGCAACTCACGCCGGTGTGTTCCAGACCGATGCTCGAAGGCCCCATGCCCCTGCAGACACCTGCCGATCTGCAACAACACCTGCTGCTGCACCCGACCCGCGATGAACGGGACTGGAAGGCCTGGCTGAAGGCCGCGGATGTGAATTTGACCAATGTCGGCAAGGGCCAGCATTTCGAAACACTGGACCTGGCGATGTCGATGGCGTCCCAGGGTACGGGGGTGGCGATTGGCGACTGGTCGCTGATCGGCGATGACCTGAATGCCGGGCGGCTGGTCATGCCATTCGAATTGAAGGTCACGACAGGGCTGGCGTATTACCTGGTATTCCCCGAAAAACCCGGACCTTCGCCGAAGTTACGTGAATTGATGGGGTGGCTGGTGGAGCAGGCGCAGTCTCGCTGAGCCGCCACCTGTAGGAGCTGCCGAAGGCTGCGATCTTTTGATCTTGTTTTTAAAAAAGCAAAATCAAAAGATCGCAGCCTTCGGCAGCTCCTACAGGGGTTGCGGTGTCAGTAGCCGACTGTAAAGCGCTGCCGCGAATGCTTTGGCGCTTCGACTTCGTCGAGCATTGCAATCGCATAGTCAGCGAACGTAATCCAGCTACGCCCTTCGCTGCTCACCAGCAAATCATCCTGGCCGAGGCGGAATGTCCCGGTGCGCTCACCTTCGACAAATTCGGCCGAAGGCGACAGGAAGGTCCAGTCCAGATCCCGCTCTTCACGCAAGTTTGCGAGGAACTCGGCACCAGCGCTGGCCTCTGCCTTGTAAGCCTCAGGGAAGCCTTCGCTGTCGATCACTCGAGTGCCATCGGGCAACAAGAGCGACCCGGCGCCACCCACTACCAGCAAGCGTTTGACTCCGGCTTTCTTCACCGGCCCGATGACGGCGCTGGCAGGCAGCGTTGCGAAATGTGCGGCGCTGATGACTGCGTCATGCCCTTCGAGGGCCGCTTGCAATGCACTGGCATCCAGAGCGTCGACGTTGCGCGTGACCACACCGGCACGCTGGCCGATTTTCGCCGTGTTGCGAGCGATCGCGGTAACGCTGTGACCGCGACGCAGAGCTTCTTCCAGCAGTTGGCTACCGGCACGACCGGTGGCACCGATGATTGCGATGTTGCTCATGACGTACTCCAGTTGGCTTGAAAGTATCGGTATCAATTAGCGCATGTCTTTGTGGCGAGGGGGCTTGCCCCCGTTCGGCTGCGCAGCAGTCGTAAATCCGCTTCATGCGATGTAGCTGAAAAATGCAGGGGAGCGCTTCGCACTCCAACGGGGGCAAGCCCCCTCGCCACAGGCAAGCTCCCTCGCCACAGGAATTCCTATTGACCCTTAAATTTATTCACCCCACTTCATCTCGCCCTTGGCGACTTTGGCGCTCAGCTCCAGGGAGCTTTCATCACCCAGGGCCGGGAAGCGTTTCTTCATTGCCGCAATCAGTTCAGCGGAATTCCTGGCCTTGGCGGTTTCTTCGTCGAAGGCCTTGATGTAAGCGGCGGTGAACTGCACGGCTGCCAGGGAGCGACCGCTCTCGCCGAGGTAATGCCCCGGCACCACGACCTGCGGTTTCAGGGTTTCAATGGAATGCAGCGTAGCCAACCAATCGGCATGGGACTGCGGCGTTTGCGTGTCGGCCATCCACACGTGGATGTTTTGCGCCACCACGACACCACCGACGACCGCCTTGATCGACGGAATCCACACAAAGCTGCGATCCGGCTGCGGCCCCTCAAGTCCAAGTACCTGCAACTTCTGCCCTTCGAGAATCAGGCTGTCGCCCTTGAGAACGTCCGGCATGACGGTTTTGGTCGGCACATCGGCGCCCATTTTCGGCCCCCAGAAGGCCAGTTTGCCGTCGACGGTTTGCTTGATGTGGTCGACAGTCGGTTGCGAGGCCAGGACCTTGGCCTTGGGGAACGCGGCCGTCAGGGTGTCGAGGCCGAAGTAGTAGTCCGGGTCGCCGTGACTGATGTAGATGGTGGTCAGTTGCTTGCCGCTGGCGCGGATTTTTTCCACCACCTGCTCGGCCTGGGATTTGCCGAATTGGGCATCCACCAGAATCGCTTCCTTTTCGCCGCTGACCAGCACCGAGGTCACCGGGAAGATGGCCTTTTCGCCTGGGTTGTAGACATCCAGCGTCAGGGTCGAGGCGCTGGCGTGGGCGGCAAAAACGAAGGTGGTGGCCAGCAAAACTCGCTTAAGTGAGGTGAAACCGATCATCTGTTGCTCCGTGATCCCGATGCCATATTTGGCGATGCCTTTTGTAGGAGCGAGCCTGCTCGCGATCGACGTAAACGATGACGCGTACTTATCGGATATTCGCGTTGTCTGCGAGTCCATCGCGAGCAGGCTCGCTCCTACATGAACCCAGAGCTTAATTGCCTGACTCGGTACAAAAAATGCGATGCTTGAACATAGTTTGTTTCTGAAAGCGGGCAAATCATGGATCGTCTTCAAGCAATGCGTGTGTTCGTCACGGTGGTCGACCTCGGCAGCCAGTCGGCTGCCGCCGATCACCTGGAGCTGTCACGGCCGGTGGTGTCGCGGTATCTGGCGGAATTGGAAGATTGGGTCGGTGCGCGCCTGATGCACCGCACCACACGCAAGTTGAGCCTGACCGCCGCCGGCAACGAAATCCTGCCCCGCTGCCGGCAGATGCTCGACTTGTCCAGCGACATGCAAGCCGCCGTCAGCGAACCGGATGACGCACCGCGCGGCCTGCTGCGGATCAGTGTCAGCACCTCGTTCGGCCAGGCGCAACTGGCCGATGCCATGGCCGCGTACGTCAAGCGCTACCCCGGCGTCAGCGTCGACATGCAGATGCTCGACCGCACCGTGAACCTGGTGGACGAGCGCATCGACCTGGCGATCCGCACCAGCAACGATCTGGACCCGAACCTGATCGCCCGCCGCCTGACAGTTTGCCGCTCGGTGATCTGCGCTTCCCCTGCCTACTTGCGCGAACATCCGGCGCCGCAACGGGTCGAGGACCTGAGCCTGCACAACTGCCTGACCCACTCCTACTTCGGCAAAAGCCTCTGGCATTTCGAGCAAGACGGCGAGCAGGTTTCAGTACCGGTGCAGGGCAACATCAGCGCCAATGAGGCCAGCACGCTGTTGCGCGCAACGATCGCCGGCGCCGGGGTGGCGATGCTGCCCACCTACCAGGCCGGCGTGCACATTCACAGCGGCGAATTGATTCGCCTGCTGCCGGCAGCCGAACCCCGGCAAATGAACGTGTATGCGGTGTATGCCTCGCGCAAGCACATGCCGGCGGCGCTGCGCAGCTTGCTGGATTTTCTGGTGGTGAGATTTCCGGAAGAACCGGAGTGGGATATCGGGTTGTAATTGAAAGCCCTGTGGGAGCGAGCTTGCTCGCGATGGCTACCGAACATTCACCAATGATGTCGACTGATCCACCGCTATCGCGAGCAAGCTCGCTCCCACAGGAGGCATCAGCGTTCTGAATGTCGCGGTACATCCATGACGCGCTATTGCTAGCAACTCACCAGCGCTGACCTATGCTCAATGTAATACCGAAAGGTATTCGTTCAGAGGTCAACGCCATGAACATCAGAACAAGAAGATACCTCGCGATCTTCATCACCTGCGCGGTCACGCTCGGGCTGTATGGCGCTGCCGCCTGGCGCGTCGAGCAACTGCGCAACCTGCCCCGTGAAGCTGCGAGCTGCAACTTCGAGCGCTGCATCCCCCACAACGCTACCCTCAACGCCCTCCGGTAACGAAGGGAGTCAGGCTTCGTTGTCCTGATCGGCCTTCAAGCGGTCGCGGAAGGCCTTGGGCGAAATCCCCACACGACGCCGGAACAGGCGCGTGAAGTTGGTCGGATCGGAAAACCCCAACACGTCGGACATTTCATAAATGGTCATGCTGGTGTAGGTCAGCAAGCGCTTGGCCTCCAGCAATTGCCGTTCGTGCATGATCTGCAACGCCGGTTGCCCCGCCAGCTCACGACAGGTGCCGTTGAGGTGCGACACGGAAATCCCCAGCCGGTGCGCCAGATCCTCGACCTTGACGTGCTGGCGATAGGTCTCCTCCACCAGCTGAATGAAGCCGTTGAGGTATTCCCGGGCCCGCTGCGGTCGCGCCATGGCGGTGCGCCGCTGGATCACCTGGCGGCTGACCCACACCACGATCACGCTGACCAGCGAATGCATGAGCATTTCCCGCGCCGGTTGATGGCTGGTGTATTCGCTCTGCAAGGCACTGAACAGGCTGTAGAGGTACTCGGCGTCCTTGCCTGCCGGGTAACTTTCGGCCTGCGCCAGGGCATTGACCGATTGTCCCAACTGCATCTGCAGGTGGGCGATCAGCGGCGCGGCCAGGGTCACGACAAAGCCTTCCACGTCTTCGGAAAAGCGAAAGCCATGCACCGACAGCGGTGGCAGGATCTGGATCCCCGGTTCCACCAGTTGCGTACGTTTGCCTTCGATTTCAAGCTCTGCCTGACCTTTGAATACGAAGAGCAGTTGGCATAAATCAGCGTGGCGGTGGGGTTTGATTTCCCAATGATGTTCGCGGCTGCGTTTGGAAATGGTCTCACAGTGCAGCAAGTCCGGGGTCGGCCAATCCAGGCTTTCACCGTAGAGCTTGAACACCGGAATCGAAGGCAGGTCAGGCTTGTTCATCACTTCAATCCAGGCCTCGGAGTTTGATGGCGGGCGATAATCGCACCGATTGGCAGAATGTACAGCTTTCGGCTCAGTTTTCACCTTCAATTGACAGACTCGCAAGGGAAAAATGCAAGCACTCGATCCATAAAAATCATTCACCGCCCCTGGTCGCGTGAAGCTTGCGAGTCATAAAAACAATGAAAACGCTGAAAACCCAGGTCGCCATCATTGGTGCCGGCCCCTCTGGCTTGCTGCTCGGCCAATTGCTGCACAACGCCGGTATCGACACCCTCATTCTCGAACGTCAGACCCCGGACTATGTACTGGGCAGAATCCGCGCCGGCGTGCTTGAACAAGGCATGGTAGAGCTGTTGCGCCAGGCCGGCGTGAGTCAGCGCATGGACGCCGAGGGACTGGTGCATGGCGGCTTCGAACTGGCCCTCGACGGGCGCCAGGTGCACATCGATCTGCACGCCCTCACGGGTGGCAAAACCGTGATGATCTACGGCCAGACCGAGGTCACCCGCGACCTGATGGCCGCCCGTCGGGAGGCCGGCGCGCAAACGATTTACCAGGCAGCCAACGTTGTTCCCCACGGTATGAAAACCGACGAAGCCTTTGTCACTTTTGAGAAGGATGGCGAGACCTGGCGACTCGATTGCGACTACATCGCCGGTTGCGACGGCTTCCATGGCGTGGCGCGGCAATCGATTCCCGCCGACAGCCTGAAAGTCTTCGAACGGATCTACCCCTTCGGCTGGCTCGGGATCCTGGCCGATACCCCGCCGGTCCACGACGAACTGGTCTACGCCCGCCATGAGCGCGGTTTTGCCCTGTGCAGCATGCGCTCGCCGACACGCACCCGTTACTACCTTCAAGTACCCACCAGCGATCATGTCGATAACTGGTCGGATCAACGCTTCTGGGATGAACTCAAGACGCGGTTGCCACAAGCGTTGGCAGACAAACTGGTAACCGGCCCGTCCATCGAAAAAAGCATCGCACCGCTGCGCAGCTTCGTGGTCGAACCGATGCAATACGGGCGGATGTTCCTGGTCGGCGATGCCGCGCACATCGTTCCGCCCACCGGCGCCAAGGGCCTGAACCTGGCAGCCAGCGATGTGAGTACGCTGTTCAACATCCTGCTCAAGGTTTACCGTGAAAACCGCGTTGATCTGCTGGAGAAATACTCGCAAATCTGCCTGCGCCGGGTATGGAAGGCCGAGCGGTTTTCCTGGTGGATGACCTCGATGCTGCACCGTTTCGAGGAGCACGATGCCTTCAGCCAGCGCATTGCCGAATCGGAACTGGAGTATTTCATCGGTTCCGAGGCGGGTCGAAAAACCATCGCGGAAAACTACGTCGGGCTTCCTTATGAGGCTATCGAATAGCCTGCTATCGACTTACACTGGCGAGCATCCCCGCTCGCCTTGCCTCGTGCGGGTCAATCAATGCCCGCAGGTTTTCCCGTGACCAATCTCCATCAGCCTGAAACGCCCAAACCCGCCATCCGCAGCGTGCTGATCGCGCTGATGCTGGCGATCTTTCTCGGGGCGCTGGACCAGACCATCGTCGCCGTGTCGATGCCGGCCATCTCCGCACAGTTCAAGGACGTCAGCCTGCTGGCCTGGGTGATTTCCGGCTACATGGTGGCCATGACCGTGGCGGTGCCGATCTACGGCAAACTGGGCGACCTGTACGGGCGGCGCAAGTTGATGCTGTTCGGCATGGGCCTGTTCACCCTGGCGTCGGTGTTCTGCGGCATAGCCCAGAGCATGGAGCAACTGGTTCTGGCGCGGATCATCCAGGGCATCGGGGCCGGCGGGATGATTTCGGTAAGCCAGGCGATCATCGGTGACATCGTGCCGCCACGGGAACGCGGTCGTTATCAGGGTTATTTCAGCAGCATGTATGCCGTGGCCAGCGTGGCCGGCCCGGTGCTCGGCGGCTACATGACCGAATACCTGTCCTGGCGCTGGGTATTCCTGATCAACCTGCCGCTGGGCCTGGGTGCCTGGCTGGTGGCTTATCGCACGCTGGTGGGCCTGCCGGTTCCGCAACGCAAACCGGTCATCGATTACCTGGGCACCGTGTTGATGATCATCGGGCTGACGGCATTGTTGCTGGGCATCACGCAGGTCGGTCAGGGTCATTCCTGGCGCAGTGCCGAAGTGCTGGCGCTGCTTGCTTGTGCGGTACTGGTGCTGGGGCTGTTCGTCGTTCACGAACGGCGGGCACGGGAGCCGTTGCTGCCCATGCATCTGTTCGCCAACCGCAACGCGATCCTGTGCTGGTGCACGATTTTCTTCACCAGTTTCCAGGCCATCTCGCTGATCGTGTTGATGCCATTGCGCTTCCAGAGCGTCACCGGCGCCGGGGCCGACAGCGCCGCCCTGCATCTGCTGCCGCTGGCCATGGGCTTGCCGATTGGCGCGTACTTCGCCGGCCGCCGCACCTCGGTGACCGGGCGCTACAAACCGATGATCCTCACCGGTGCCGCGCTGATGCCCATCGCGATAATCGGCATGGCGTTCAGCCCGCCGCAGGCGTTCGTCGTGAGCAGCTTGTTCATGCTGCTCTGCGGGATTTCCTCCGGCATGCAGTTCCCTACGTCATTGGTCGGCACGCAGAACTCGGTGGACCAGCGGGACATAGGCGTTGCCACCAGTACCACCAACCTGTTCCGTTCGCTGGGCGGTGCCGTGGGTGTGGCGTTGATGTCGGCGCTGCTGTTGGCCTTGTTGCAGGATTCAAGTTTTGCGCACCTGGCCGGCTCGTCGCTGATTGCCGAAGGCAGTTCGGGGAATGTGCTGCTCGACGGATTAAACGCCGCACCGGGTGAGGCGCAGAACGCCTTGCGTGCTGAATTGTTGCTGACGTTCCGGCACTTGCTGACGGTCAGTGCGGTGGTGTCGTTGCTGGGGCTGGCGGCGGCGATTGCCATGCCGAACATGTTGTTGCGCGGGCGTGAGGACAAGGTTCGATAGGTAGACCGCGTTGCCTGTATTCGCGAGCAAGCCCGCTCCCACATTAGACCGAATTCTTTATCAGCACGCGGTCAACTGTGGGAGCGGGCTTGCTCGCGAAGGCGTCCTCATTGAAACCCTAAAATCAAGGGCTGTAATACCCCACTGCCACCAGAAAATGCCCGACCTTCTTCAGGTAGGCATGCTTGTTCTCGACCTTGCCGGTCACCGGGTTTTTCCAGCGGTATTCGTATTCGCCGTAATCCTGTTTGGCCATCAACGCCAGAATCGGCTCGCCCACCGGCTTGCCTTCCGGGTCTTCGATCTTGCTGAAGTCGGTATTGATCAGCCGCAGGTTGGTGCCGTGGGCCACATAACGCCGGGTGTCCAGGTCGACGACAAACACATACAGGTCATCCTGCAGGTAGCCGCCCTTGAGGGAATTGATCGCCGTCAGGGTGCCCTTTTCGTCCTTGGCCAGATCGGTTGCCGCTTTGTTCAGCAAGGCCATGGCCTGTTCAGCAGAGGCCCGGGGCAGGTAATAACCGACCGCCAGAATCCGTTGGCCGATGCGCTGGTAGTAGACATGCTTGCGCTCGACCTTGCCGTCGTTCCAGTTCTGCCAGCGATACTCCGCCTGCTGAATGCCATTGCCTTCCGGTACTTTCAGGGCGTCCTTGAAGGTTTTCTGCAAGTCCGGCCCAAGCACCTCCGACACGTCCCGGCCAATCAACGCCGACGACGGTCCGCCGCTGGCAAGCATCACGCCCTTGGTGTCGAGCACAAAGACGTAACGGTCCTTGTCGACAAACTCGCCCTGGCGACTGAACGCCGCAAAGGCCTTGTCGCCGTTCTGGTGGTAGTAGGCCAAGGCTTTTTCCAGCAGGGCAATGGCCGCCTTGCTGTCGTCCTTTTCCGTCCCGGCGGCTTGTGCCTGGCCCAGGGACAGTAAAAACATGCCGCATAGCAAGGCGGCCTTATGCAGAAACCCCATTGCGCATCCCTCGTTCCTGATGGTGTTTCAAGAGCGTAGACGGCAATGGGGGGAGGCATGGATATTCAGGAAAACACGGAGTGCTGTGGTGCGATGGGCTTTTGTGGCGAGGGGGCTTGCCCCCGTTCGGCTGCGCAGCAGTCGTAAATCAGGTGCCGGGATTTATCTGGCAAACCGCGGCGAATGGATTTGGGGCGGCTTCGCCACCCAGCGGGGGCAAGCCCCCTCGCCACAGCAAACTCCCTCCCCACAGCAAGCCCCCTCGCCACAAGTGCTTGTTTTACTGCCGGGCGCGCAGTTGCTGTTGCAGGTTCTGGATCTGCGCCTGAAGGGTATTGATGTTGCGGGTGACCTGGCTGCGGAAGGCATCGAACTCGGCGGTATTGGTCGCGCCCGGTGCGGCGGCCGGACGGTTGTCCTGCACGCTCTTGAGCACGACGATGTCTTGCTCGAGACGTTCGATGGCAGCGCTCGGGTTGCCTTGCTTCTTCAGAGCGACGATGTCGGCCCCCAGGCTTTTCAACTGTGCATCGAGTTTTTCGGAGTCGGACGGGGCACTTTTCAGGGCGGCCACTTCAGCACTCAAGGCTTTGACCTCGGCCTGCAACTGCGTATTGACCGCCTGATGTTCGGTGCCCTGGGCAGTCATCAGTGCAAGGCGCTTGTCCACTTCGGTGGTTTGCGCGGTCATTTGCGCCAGTCGCTTGTCCAGGTCCGAGGCCTGGCCGGCCACACCTTGCTGCTGGGTGCTCTGGTCCTGGAGCTTGCCTTCCAGCTGGCGGATTTGCAGCTTCAAGGCCTCGCTGTCGGTGGTGACACTGGTCTGGCTGGCCACAACCTTTCCGGAGATATCCTGCAGGCGCCCTGCCGCCTCCTCGCTGATCCGCGCGAAACTTTCCTGGGTCGCCACCAGTTGCTGTTCCATCAGGGAGATCTGCTGAAAGCTCCACCAGGCCAGGCCCGCGAACGCAATGATCAGCGCCCCGACCAACGCCCACAGGGGGCCGGTGCTCGCCGCCTTGACCTTCACCACCGGCGCCGTGCGCGAATGCACGACCGTGCGAGCAGTCGGCGGAAAATCGTCATCGAGAACGTCTGCACGCAGGCTCGGTACATCGTCGAAGTCGTCGTTGGCATCGTTTCGCATGGACATTGAATCAACCTTAGTGTGAATCAAATAATGGCTTTATGCCGCGCAGTATAAACCCCACGGCCGCAACCATTGACCCCCAAGCCCGTATCCGGTTCAGAAATGGCGCGTTGTTCGAGCCTCAGCGAATATCCTGCGCCTTCCACCAGCCACAGAATTCATCGAGCGCCGCCCAGAGGCTGACCTTGGGATCGTAATCCAGATAATGCCGGGCGCGGCTGATGTCCAGGGTGAAATTTTTGTTCATGACTTGCATGCCCAGACGCGACAGCGTCGGTTCGGGACGCCCCGGCCACACCTTGCACACGCCCTCGTTGAGCGCCGCCACGCTGTAGCCCAGGCCGTAGGAACGGTAGCGGGTGACCTGTGGGACGTCCATTTTGCGCATGACGTAATTGACCACGTCCCACAAAGGAATCGGCGCGCCGTTACTGATGTTGTAAGCCTTGCCCAGCGCGGAACCGCTGGCCAGCAAACTGCTGAGCAACGCCTCGTTGAGGTTTTGCACGCTGGTGAAGTCAACTTTGTTCAGACCGTTGCCGATGATTGCCAGGCGCCCCTTGCGCTGCATGTTCAACAGGCGCGGGAAGATGCTCATGTCGCCGGCCCCGGTCACGAAACGCGGGCGCAGGGCCAGGGTTTCGAGACCGAACTCCTGGGCGCCGAAGACTTTTTGCTCGGCCAGGTACTTGGTGGCGGCGTAAGGGTGTTTGAAGCGCTTGGGCACCTGCTCTTCGGTCAGGCCCAGGTGATCTCGACCATCGAAATAGATCGACGGCGACGACAAATGCACCAGCCGCCGTACCCGTTGCTTCAGGCAGGCCTCGACCACGTTCTCGGTGACCTGGACGTTGCCCTGATGGAAGTCCTGATAACGTCCCCACAAACCGACGGCACCGGCGCAATGCACCACGGCCTCGACGTCCGAACACAGTTCACGCGCCAGTTCCGGGTCGCTCAAATCCCCTTGGATGAACTCGGCTCCGCGGCGAACCAGATGCTCCACACTTTCGGCCCGGCGACCGTTGACCCGCACGTCCAGGCCCTGCTCCAGGGCAAAACGCGCAAAGCGTCCGCCGATGAAGCCGCTTGCGCCGGTAACCAGAATCTTCATGAATTGCTCCGAATATTTCGTTTTGCGTATTACGTGAGGTCTTGACGCTGCGCGTCAGTCCAAGGGCACCAGCCATTGCTTCGATGCGCTGACCAATTGATCGGTGAGTAGCCCCAGCAACTGACCTCCATTACGCCAATGATGCCAGTACAGCGGCACATCGATCGGCTTATCTGGCAATAACTCCCGCAACACGCCCCTTTCAAGTTGCTCGCGTACCTGCAGTTCCGGAACCAGGCCCCAGCCCAGGCCGGCTTCGGTCAATCGAATGAAGCCTTCCGAGGACGGGCATAAATGGTGCTCGAAACCACCCTCGACACCGAGGGACGCAAGGTACCGATGCTGCAGGAAATCGTCCGGGCCAAACACCAGCGCCGGGGTGCGGGCCAACTGATCGGCGCGTACGCCTTGCGGAAAATGCCGGGCAATAAAGGCCGGGCTGGCCAGCGCACGGTAACGCATGGCCCCCAGCAACACGCTGCGCGCGCCCGCCACCGGACGCTCGCTGGCGCAGACACAGGCTGCGACCTCGCCAGCGCGCATGCGCTTGAGGCCGACGGTCTGGTCTTCGACCACCAGATCCATCAACAGATGCTGTTGCGCGCAAAACTCCCCCACCGCCTGCGCCCACCAGGTGGCCAGACTGTCGGCGTTCAGGGCGATCCGCAGGCGTTCGGGCAGGCCCTCTTCATCCAGTGCCGGCACCAGGCTTTGCAAATCCCGCTCAAGCAAGCGCACCTGCTGCACGTGGTTGAGCAACCGCCGACCGATTTCCGTCGGCGTCGGCGGTGTGGCGCGCACCAGCACCGGCTGGCCAACGCGCGCTTCCAGCAGCTTGATGCGCTGGGATATCGCCGATTGCGACAGGCCCAGCACCTGGGCTGCCCGTTCAAAACCGGCCTGTTCGACCACGGCGGCCAGGGCAGAAAGCAATTTATAGTCGAACATCAGTTTTCCTAATGAGCGATCAGCAAGATTGGTTTTTCTTATACAGCCTTCACAGGGACAATGACCAGCAAGAACTCTTGAACAAGGATCCCCCACATGGCTGGCGAAACTTCATTGGCAACGCTGCTGCGCAGCATGAGCCCGCAACTCAATGCCGGCGAATACGTGTTCTGCACCCTGCGCGACGGCCAGTTGCCTGCGGGCCTGGAGATTGTCGGCAGCTTCCGCGAGCAGGAAGGCCTGACCGTGATTCTCGAACGCTCCCAAGCCGAAAAAGCCGGATTCAACTTCGACTACGTCGCCGCCTGGATCACCCTGAACGTGCATTCGGCACTCGAAGCGGTTGGCCTGACCGCCGCATTCGCCACGGCATTGGGCAAGGCCGGCATCAGTTGCAACGTGATTGCCGGCTACTACCACGACCATTTGTTTGTCGGCCAGGCCGACGCCGACCGAGCCCTGCAAGTACTGCGGGATCTGGCAGCCAACGCGGAGTAAAAAATCATGTGGCAAAGTTATATGAACGGCCTGTTGGTGGCCTTTGGCCTGATCATGGCGATCGGCACCCAGAATGCGTTTGTCCTGGCGCAAAGCCTGCGGCGTGAACATCACCTGCCGGTCGCGGCACTCTGCGTGGCCTGCGACGCCCTGTTGGTGGCAGCCGGGGTGTTCGGCCTGGCGACGGTATTGGCACAGAACCCGACATTGCTGGCCATCGCCCGCTGGGGCGGTGCAGCGTTTCTGTTGTGGTATGGCAGCCAGGCACTGCGCCGGGCCTTTTCGAAACAGAGCCTTGAGCAGGGCGAGGGTCAGACCGTACGCTCGCTGCGGGCGGTGATGCTCAGCGCGCTGGCGGTAACCTTGCTCAACCCGCACGTCTATCTGGACACCGTTTTGCTGATCGGCTCCCTGGGCGCACAACAAACCGAACCCGGCGCTTATGTGGTCGGCGCGGCCAGTGCCTCGCTGCTGTGGTTCTTCACCCTGGCGCTGGGTGCGGCATGGCTGGCACCCTGGCTCGCCCGCCCCGGTACCTGGCGAATTCTCGATCTGTTGGTGGCGGTGATGATGTTTGCCGTAGCGCTGCAGTTGATCGCGGCCATCTGATTCGCGGAACCTCTATTCCACACAGTTGTTGCGTGGTTATGCCGCCCCCCCGGTGCTATGATCCGACTCCCTGCGCCGCAAAGAGTACAAACTCCCCGGCGCTTGTCTGGCCGCCCGTGATCGGCCTTGCGCTCACCGCAACTGACCTGATTAGGAGAATCATCATGGCTTTCGAATTGCCGCCACTGCCGTACGCACACGATGCCCTGCAGCCGCACATTTCCAAGGAAACTCTGGAATTCCACCACGACAAGCACCACAACACCTACGTCGTGAACCTGAACAACCTGGTGCCAGGCACCGAGTTCGAAGGCAAGACCCTGGAAGAAATCGTCAAGACTTCCTCGGGCGGTATCTTCAACAACGCCGCACAGGTCTGGAACCACACTTTCTACTGGAACTGCCTGGCGCCAAACGCCGGCGGTCAACCAACCGGCGCACTTGGCGACGCCATCAACGCAGCTTTCGGTTCGTTCGACAAGTTCAAGGAAGAGTTCAGCAAGACTTCCATCGGCACCTTCGGTTCCGGCTGGGGCTGGCTGGTGAAGAAGGCTGACGGTTCCCTGGCCCTGGCCAGCACCATCGGCGCCGGCAACCCGCTAACCAACGGCGACACCCCGCTGCTGACCTGCGACGTCTGGGAACACGCTTACTACATCGACTACCGCAACCTGCGTCCGAAGTACGTCGAAGCGTTCTGGAACCTGGTCAACTGGAAATTCGTGGCTGAGCAGTTCGAAGGCAAAACCTTCACCGCTTAAGCTCGACGCCAGTCAAAAAACCCGGCTTTTCAGCCGGGTTTTTTTATGCGTTCGGGAAAGTGGCCACATCAATGAAAAATGTGTCGATTATCCGGCCGTCTTCGCGAGCAAGTCGGATCGCCGCACCGCCGCTCCCACACTGGATCGTGTCGTATACAGATCAAATGTGGGAGCGGGCTTGCTCGCGAAGAACGATGACGCGGTCAACCTGAATGAATACCTATCCCTGGGGATCGAGGTTATCCAACGCTCGACTCACCGCCAGCTCCGCCAACATGACAATCTGCGAAATGGCCAGCGCTGTGTTGCGCTGGGGGCCATTCAGGTAGGTCGCGAAATCACTCGCCAGGACATTGGCTGAAGCCAGTGACTCACAGGCGTGGGCAAGAAGGGTTTCAGTGTCCATGTCGGGAACGATCATGAACATGGTGTGGGGGCTGTAGGGTTTGGTGGTGCTGCTGGGGGGATCGGGGATTAACTTATCCACTGAAATATTCCTATGCGGTGGGTGCCACCCATTGCCGTTCTCACACGGCAAAGAGGTGGCAGCTATGTGCGAGGTGAGAAAACCGGTCATAGGCACCCGGCCAGACAAAAGTCTGCCCGCACACAGCCGCCATAACGCACTTACAGACAGCGGATAAGCTGGCGGCAATTATGCGGATACTGGCACTGGATGACTATGACTTGCCGGGTTCTCACACCCGGTCGCTGAGTTTTCAGCGACAGTCAGAGGCTATTGAGTCCACTTCCGACGGGCAACCTGAAAACAGCGTGGGAAACTTCTGGCGCTTTCCTACACCGCGCCATCTCGCAGAAACGTAACGCGGAGCGTCCCTGGCATCACTCCCACGCGGGCGCGTGGGAGTGATCAGCTTGGAGGCGTGGGAGATTGGTCGGCTGACAGGCCGTCATCGCAGGCAAGCCAGCTCCCACAGGGTCAAAGTACATCCGCCAGATTCAGGTCGGCTGTCAGGCCGCCTTCGCTGGCAAGCCAGCTCCCACAGGGTCAAAGTAC
>Ga0209050_1000791_pt1 | contig 44895 bp, 21 predicted proteins | sample Araplavi_mTSA_r2_FD_184276 | JGI IMG/M metagenome (GOLD analysis project Ga0209050, IMG submission 184276) | Arabidopsis root microbial communities from North Carolina, USA - plate scrape MF_Cvi_mTSA_r2 (SPAdes) (version 2) | ecosystem: Host-associated > Plants > Roots > Endosphere | place: USA... | reverse complement strand
CGCGGCCTTGATCAAAGATTTGAAGCAGCGCGGGCTGCTCGATTCGACCCTCATCTGGTGGGGTGGCGAATTTGGCCGCACCGTGACCAAGGACGCCAACAACGGCATGGGCAACCCGGGCCGCGACCACAATGGCCGCGCGATGGTGGCCTGGCTGGCTGGTGGCGGCGTCAAAGGTGGCACGACCTACGGCCAGACCGATGAGTTCGGTTCGAAGGCCATGGTCGACAAGGTCCACGTGCACGATCTGCACGCGACCATCCTCCAGCTCATGGGCTTCGATCACACCAAGCTCACCTACCGTTACAACGGCCGCGACTTCCGTCTGACCGACAACTACGGCAACGTGATCAAACCGATCATCGCCTAAAAATCCTGATTCCTGGGGCGGGCCGGCAACGGTCCGCCCTCTCCTCTTTCACTCTACCCTCTCCCGTTCGCGTAGATCCACGTTCATCAGCCCACACCACATGATGCGCACTCGAACTCAACTGATCCTGGCAGGCTTGATCCTGCCGGCGGCTTTGGTCTCTGTCGCTACGGCGGCACCGAAGCTTTCGATCATCAAGACCCCGAAAAAACCCGCGGCTGCCACCGGCGACGCCACGCCCGGTATGGGCACCATGGGTGCAACCGATCCCGCGGCGCCCGCGCCCGAGGTCTCGCCTGAACACACCAAGTTCTTCGAGGACAAGATCCAGCCGATCCTCGTCAACAACTGCTACAAGTGCCACAGCGTCGCTGAAGGCAAGAGCAAGGGCGGCCTCACCCTCGACACCCGCGAAGCCACCCTCAAGGGCGGCGACACGGGCCCGCTCTTCAAGGCCGGTTCGCCCGATACCTCGCTGCTCATCGAAGCAATCGAGTACAAGAACGAAGACATGCAGATGCCGCCCAAGAGCACCGGTGGCAAGCTGCCTGCCGACGCCATCGCCTCCCTGCGCGAATGGGTCAAAATGGGTGCGCCCGATCCGCGCAAACCCGGCGCGGTCAAGAGCAACAAACTTTCCGGCCTGACCAGCAAAGCCCGCGGCCACTGGGCCTACCAGCCGCTGGCCAAGGCGCCCGTGCCGCGCGTCTCCAATGCCGCCTGGTGCTTCACGCCCATCGACGCCTTTGTCATGCAGAAGCTCGAGGAGCACAAACTCGTCGCTTCGCCCACCGCCGACAAGGAAACCCTCATCCGCCGCGCCTACTTCGACCTGATCGGCCTGCCGCCGACTCCGGACGAAATCGACGCCTTCCAGAAGGACGAATCTCCGCAGGCCTTCGCCAAGATCGTCGAGCACCTGCTCGCCTCGCCCCACTACGGCGAACGCTGGGGCCGTTACTGGCTCGATACCGCCCGCTACTCCGACACCGTCGGCGGCGACCAGAACAACAACACCCAGCGCGACTACCGCTACGCCTACGCCTGGACCTACCGCGACTGGGTCATCAACGCCTTTAACAACGACCTGCCCTACGATCAGTTCGTCAAGAACCAGCTCGCCGCCGATCAGTACGCCAAGAACGACGTCAAGAACCTGGCCGCGCTCGGCTTCATCACCGTCGGCGAACGTTTCGATCAGAACAACGACAACATCAACGATCGCATCGATGTCGTCAGCAAAGGCTTCCTCGGCCTGACCGTGGCCTGCGCCCGCTGCCACGATCACATGTTCGATCCGATCCCGCAGAAGGATTACTACGCCCTGCACGGCATCTTCGCCAATATCAGCGAACCCGGCGAAGAAGACTCCCCGCTCATTAACAAACCCGATCCCAAGAAACTGGCCGAGTTCCAGACCCAGCTGGCCAAGTACGAAGCCGGCGATCGCCAGGAGTTTTACAAGGTCATCGGCGAATGGGCCAAGATGTTCCGCGACAAGTCGAGCGCCTACTTCGAAGCCGTCCGCTACAGCAAGCGCAACGCGAGCGAAGCCGATCAGCAGATGCGCGACAAGATCGTCTCGACCAACCAGCTCGAAGGTCAGCTCGTGAACTACATCCGCGGCCGGATCAACCAGGACACCCACCTGTTTGGCCCGCTCAAGATGTTCATCGACCTGCCCGAAGCCGACTACGACATCCTTGGACCGAGGTTGATCAGCAAGATCGTCGACAACGACGGCCACATCTACAACTCGATCGTCGCCGCCAAGTTCAAAGGCTTCAAGCCGACCAAAGCCGACGACGTCTACGCCCTCTACGGCAAACTCTTCAACGAGTACGGCGGCAAAGCCGGTGACGCCATCTACCAGGAAGCGCTCAACGCCAAGACCCGCGACGCCAAGATCGATCGCGACAAGCTCGAACTCGCCGGTGCCGTCTTCCCCACCTACACGTGGTCGGAGCTCGATACCGAGTCGATGAAGCTCGCCGTCGATAAATGGCCGCTGCGCATGCGCGGCCGTGGCCGGTACAACTTCTCGGCCATCAACGAGCTGAAAATGACCAACGACGGCGCCCCCGCCCGCGCCATGATCGTCGTCGACAAGGAAACCCCCAAGGACAGCGCCCTGCTCCTGCGCGGCCAGGCTGGCACCCCCGGCGAAGCCGTCCCGCGTGGGTTCCTCGAGATCCTCTCGCCCGGTGGCAAACGCGCCGAGTTCACCAAAGGCAGCGGCCGGCTCGAACTCGCCGAAGCCATCGCCAACAAGGACAACCCGCTCATCGCCCGCGTCCTCGTCAACCGCATCTGGATGCACCACTTCGGCGAAGGCTTCGTCCGCACCCCCGATGACCTCGGCGTGCAGAGCGAAAAACCCAGCCACCCCGAACTCATCGACTACCTCGCCCACTGGTTCGTCAACGAAGGCAAATGGAGCATCAAGAACCTCCACCGGTTCATCATGCTCTCCAAGGTCTACCAGATCCGCAGCTTCGCCGTCCCAGCCAACGAAGAAATCGATCCCGACAACCGCTACCTCTGGCGCGCCAACGTCCGCCGGCTCGACTTCGAAGCCATGCGCGACTCCATGCTCACCATGAGCAAACAGCTCGACGAAGAAGTCGGCGGCCAGTCCGTCAACCTCACCGACGAACCCTACAGCTACCGCCGGACCATCTACGGTTACATCGACCGGGGCGCCCTGCCCGAGCTCATGAGCAACTTCGACTTCAGCGACCCCCACATGCCCAACTCGAAGCGCACCAGCACCATCGTCCCGCAACAAGCGCTCTTCCTCATGAACAGCCCGTTCGCCGTCGATGTCGCCCGCAAGATCGTCAGCCGGCCCGAAGTGGTCAACCAACCCAACGACCTCCAACGCGTCCAGGCCGTCTACAAGATCATCTTCTCCCGCCTGCCCAAACAACAGGAAGTGCGCAACGCCTTCGCCTACCTCGGCGACGAAGTGAAACTCGACCGCCAGCTCGGCCCCGCCGGCAACGAAATCGCCGAAAAAGCCGCCAAACGCATCGAAGAGAAAAAGAAACAGGCCGAAGAAGGCGGCATGCGCAACTACCGCATGGATCGCCGCAAGGCCATTCAGAACGAAGGCGAATTCGTCGAACGCAAACCGCTCACCGCCTGGGAATCCTTCGCCCAAGCCCTCCTCCTCTCCAACGAAGCCGTCTACATCAACTGACGGAAAAGCTGGATCAATGCTGGATTTTTCCCGGTGCCCCGCCCGGACCCACTTCGGGCCGGGGCACCGGTGAATCCCCTCCTTTCTTTCTTCGGTCGTTTCCATGAGCACCGTGCAGCCCAACTCCAATCCAGACGAACTCGCCCGCGAGTCCGCCGAGTTGCGCCGTGTGCAAACGGGCGAAGTGGACGCCTTCGGCCCCGTCGTCCGCCGGCACCTCCCCGCGATCCGGGCCTTCGTCGCCCTGAAGCTGCCCGTGCCTCATTTGATCGACGAGATCACCCACGAAGCTTTCGTCTTCGCCTTCCGCGAAATCGCCCGCTTCGACACCGCCCAACCTTTCCGTCCGTGGCTCCGCGCCATCGCGTGGAACCTCGTCCGCCGCGAACTCCTCCGCTTCGGCCGCGAACAAGCCAACCTCTCGCGTTTCGAGCAAGCCCAACTGGCCCAGCTCACCCGCCAGGGCGAACGCCCCGCCGAACGCGACGAAACCATTTTCCTCGAGGAGTGCCTCGCGCAGCTCCCCGAAAACGTCCGCCGCTTGGTCGATGAGCGCTACCGCGCCGGCCGCTCGAACGACGAACTTGCCACCAGCTTCGGCCACAGCGTCGAGTGGGTGCGCGTCACCCTTTTCCGGATCCGCAAACAATTGCGCACCTGCATTGAAACCAAACTTGCCCTGCAACCCCATGGCATCTGAGCAGGATTTCGCCGACTATCTTTCCGGGCAAATGCCCGAGGCCGAACGCGCCGCTTTCGAAGAAAAGCTGTTCGCCGATCAGGAAGGCGCCGCCGAGATCATCTCGCAGCGCCAGATGGATCTCGCCTTGAGCGCACTGCTCAAAGCCCCCTCGGCCAACGTCGAAGCCTCGATCCTCGCCAGCATCCGCGGCCTTTCCGAGGAAGTCTCCGTCCGCAAGGTCCTCGCCGAAACCGCGCGCAAACCGCTCGTCACCGAGCCCGCCCGCCCTACGTCGACTCGTACCCCAGTGGCCCAGCGCGCGGTGAAGTTGAAGCGCGGCGGCGTCATCAAAAAGGAACGCCCCTCGTGGTGGCTCATTTTCCAAGCGATCGGGTACACCGCGGCTGCGGTCGGCATTTTCGCCTTCTCCCTTTTTGGCCTGCCCTGGCTGCGTGATTGGGGCAAGCACCCTGCCATGCCTGGCATTGCTGAGGTGCGCGATGATGCGAATGCCCGCTGGGGCGCCCGCCAGCGCCCGCTGCGCTGGGGTGATTCGCTGCAGAAAGAATCGCTAGTCCTCGATTCCGGCGTGGTCGAACTCGCTTTCCGCAACGGCGCCACCCTCGTCGCCGAAGGACCCGCCCGCCTCGATCTGGCCGATGCCGGCCGCGTCGTCCTGCATCAGGGCAAAGTCTCCGCCAAAGTCCCGCCCAGCGCCGTCGGCTTCACCATCGAAACCGCCTCTGGCCAGGTCGTCGATCGGGGCACGCAATTCGGCGTGAAAGCGTCGCCCTCGGGTGTCGTCGAAACTCACGTCTTCGAAGGCCGCGTCGAAGTCACGCCGGGCTCCCATTTCCAAAAGCCCATGGAAGCGCTCAAGCGCGACATGGCCGTGCGGCTGGATCCGCAGGATACCTCGGTGACACAGATTTCCAGTGACGTGCGCCAATTCCCCCGCTCTGGCAAAGTTATCGCCGAACCGCTCCATGAAGGCGGCTTCGATCACATCTCTGCCGTGGGCAATCAAGGCATGCCGGAGCGCGCGGGCGTCTGGGGTGGCGATCCCGCTGAAATCGTCGCAGGCAAAACCTTCGGCGTGACCCCGCATTCCGGCACACACATGCTCTGTTTCCTCGAAGCACGCGATGTCCCTTCCGATCGCCCGAATACCGAAGTCTGGACTGCGTCCGAGCAATGGCAGTTCGTCGATCTCACTCCGTATCGCGATGCCGTTAGCAATGGCGTGACGGCCGAGCTTTCGGCGCTGTTCAATCGGGCCAAGGCCGCCAGTGCCGGAGCCAATGAATTCACCCTGGTCATGGCCGCTTATCGTGGCCGCCCGGAAGACGTGAAGGTCCTCTGGTGGTGGAATCGCCCCGACATGGCCCTCGCTTACAGCCAGGATACCATCCGCACCGACGAAGACCCGACGACTTGGGAGCGCGACGAAGTCCGCTTCGAGGTCCCGCCCGGAGCCAACTTTTTGCTGATCAGCATCGCAGCCACCAAAAGCGACCCGAACGCAAAGCTCGGGGGCCACTTTGCTGATTCCGTCGCCCTACGACTCGTCGTCCCCCCCACCGGCGCCGTCCACGCCCAGCGTTAGAACCTCCGAATCCTCCCCCTCCAGACGGCGTCTTAACGGTGTGCAAACACCGTTTTCTCCGCGCGTCCCATGAAGGGAAAACCGGCTATCAGCCTCGTGGCTCACGCAGCCCCCTGCGCGAGATGAAAAGATCACCCTGGCCAAAGGCGCAGGCAATATCGTTTCACGCAGAGGGCTGCGTGAACCACGGATAGCTGCCCGGCGTTTAACCTCAGCTTACGACAGCAGCGGCCCTTCGGTCAGCACGCGCTTAATCATGCGCTTGCCGTCCTTCAGCACGAAGGTGAATTCGTTCACCGTAAGCGGGCCATCGACGATGAGCTGGCTGCTCTGACTTTCGATTTTGTCCTGCTCCTTCTCGATCCACTTTTCGAGTTCGGGCATGGGCGTGGCGGTTTCGCGCCAGAAAGCGTGCTTCTCGTAAGGCAGCTCGCGCAGACGCGGCACGACAAAACCCGGGTCGAGGAAGGCGAGCAGATTGCCCGCCTTCGGACCACTCGTCTTGTCGAGCAACACCCGATAGAGCGCCTTGAAGGCGCTGGGCTGATCGATGGGCGTGAGGCGCGCGACTTCGAAGATTTTCGCCTGCAAGGCGTCGTCTTCCCACGGGGTGGGCTCGCCATTCACACCGGCGAGACCGTCGGCGAGGAAGTGCATAAACGCCCGCTGCGCCTGGGTGAGTTCCTGGGCGCGATCGGGTAGCGTCGGCTGCAGCTTCGTCTTTTCGTCTTCACCCGCGAAACGCTCGACCCAGATCTGCGCGCCGCGGATGCGGGCATCGAGGTGGCGGCGTTCGAGGTCCGTCAGCGGACGGCCGACTCGCTTCTCGATCTCCTTCACCGTGTCGAGGTGCGGGAGCTGGACGAGCGCGGAGACGAGCTGGAAATTCGCCGTCGCATAAGCGCCTTCGGGCTGCAGCTCGGCGAGCCGATACACGCAGGCCTCGTCGGCATTTGCCTGGCCATTGCCCGCGCGCAGTTGATAGCGATCGAACTCGTTGAAAAGCTTCACGATGCCTTCTTCGTGCGCATCGAAATTCACGGGCGAATTCGGCTTCGTGCGAATCATCAGGAAACGCAGGACTTCCGGCGGCAGCAGGTCCGCCATGTCGCGCGCGCTGGCACCGACGCCACGGCTGGACGACATCTTCGCGCCACCGACGAGGAAGAATTCATACGGCACGCGCAACGGCGGCTCCGTGCCATAGATGGCGCGGAGACAGGCTTCACTCACGTCACGCGAACCACCCTTGGTCGAGTGATCCTTTCCGGCGCCCTCGATGGTCACCGGGAACTTCACCCACTTGGCGACCCACTCGAGCTTCCACGGCAGCTTGCCGCGGCCATCGAAGGGCGAGACCTTGCCTTCGTGGCCGCAACCGCGACCAAGGTTTTCCTTCGTGTTCACGACGCGATCGGGCCGGCAGCGGTAGTGCACGAGTTCGCCATCGTATTTGCTGACTTCGGTTGTGGCAATGCAGCCGCAGTTTTCGCAGATGACCTGGAAAGGATGCCAGTGGTCGGGCCGGTCGGAATTCGACACTTCCTTGTAAACGCGGCGCACCTTGTCGGCGTTGCGCAGGATCAGATCGATGGGCTCGTTGAACGTGCCGGCGCGGTAAATATCGCGCATGCGGTACGGCTCGACGGTCACGCCGAGTTCAGCAAAGACCTGCCAGAATTCGCGCATATAGTGCTCGGCCATGTCACCCTCGCCGCCCCCGGGGGCGGGTGTATTGCAGAGCGGCCAACCGATGTATTTGCCGAAGTGGGCGTCTTCGCCCTTGGGGATCTCGTCGACTGGATCGAAATCATCGACCCCGTAAAGGTATTTCACGTCCGCGCCTTTTTCCTTCAGGGTCCGGAAAATCGCGTCGTGAATGAGCACTCCGCGCAGCGCGCCGACATGCACGCGGCCGCTCGGAGTCTTCGAGTCGTTGATGATCTGCGGGCCGCTCACGCGGGCCGCAATGTCTTCGGTCCAAAACATAGGGGGGCGACCGTTAGCTTGGTTTCCCGAGATGTCGAGGGATGACCGCGAAAAGGAAACAGTTCCGCGCAACCAAATCCACCCCGCACGGTTTACCCCCCTACTCTCGTGAAACCCTCCCTTTTCGCCCTGCTCACCCTCTCCACGGCTACCCTGTACGCGCAGCAAAGCCCACGCATCCCGGCTGGAGTCACCGCCCATCGCGATCTCGCCTATGTCGAAAACGGTCACGAACGCCAGAAGCTCGATTTGTACGTGCCCGAGAAAGCGGAAAAGCCTTTGCCCCTCATCATCTGGATTCACGGTGGCGGCTGGCAAAATGGCAGCAAGGACGGCTGTCCCCCGCTCCGCAATGGCTATGTCGAGCGCGGTTATGCCGTGGCGAGCATCAACTATCGGCTGAGCAGCCACGCCGTTTTTCCAGCGCAGATCGAGGACTGCAAAGCCGCGATTCGTTACCTGCGCGCCCACGCCCGGGAATATTCCCTCGATCCGGAGCGGTTTGGTGTCTGGGGCAGTTCGGCGGGCGGCCATCTCGTCGCACTTGTCGGTACGAGCGGGGAAGCCAGGGAATTCGAAGTCGGCCCGAATCTCGATCAATCCAGCAAAGTGCAGGCAGTCTGCGATTTTTACGGCCCCACGGATTTCACGGCCTTTGTGTCCGCGCCCGGCTACGAGCGCCACGCGACGCCGGACTCGCCGGAAGCCAAGCTGCTCGGTGGTGCCGTGAAGGACAACCCGGAGAAAGCGGCCAAGGTGAATCCGGTCACCTATGTGAGCGCCGACGATCCGCCATTCCTCATCGTGCACGGCGACAAAGACGCCACGGTCCCGATCAATCAAAGCGAATTGCTTTTCACTGCGCTGAAGAAAGCCGGCGTCAGCGCGCATTTCCACACCATCCACGGAGCCGGCCACGGCGGACCGGGCTTTGCCGATAAAGCCGTCGAAGAAATGGTCGCAAAGTTTTTTGACCAGCAGCTGAAAGAAAAGGCGACCTCCGTGGAAGCGCTCACCTCGGAAAGTACCGTCGATCCGGCCGCAGCAACCCAACAACGACCTCAAGCCAGCGGGAGGCGCGTCGTTCCGTGGGACGCGGTGCTCACACGCGACGATCGCAATCACGATGGAAAGGTCAGCCGCGAGGAATTCAGCGGCCCGGCGCCGTTGTTTCAGCGCCTGGACCGGGACAACGACGGGGTGCTGACGAAGGAGGAGCACGAAGCGTTTGTCAGTGCGGCAGGGAAAGCCGGTTCGCCCCAGTAGTAGATTGATAGACGGGCTGCGCCCGCGGAATTTTCAGAGCGGTTCTGGGAAGAGCTGCCTACATTGGCCGGCCTTTACCTTTCCCTTACAATTCTCCGGCACCAAATGGGGAGGAGACGGCGTTGAATCGAGGAAGACCAACTATGAAAACCCTCGCTCTCTCCCCCTTGTTCGCCGCGCTGCTTTTGGGCGGCGCATTCGTCACGATTGCGGAAACCCAGCCGAAGCTGCCCGCCGGCACGACAAAAGTGCCGGTCGTTTTCTCCGGCGGCCACGAAACCGATCCACGCGATCACGGGCGTCCCGTGATCCTGGTCGCCTCGGCTCTCGGAGTAGCGCCCGAAGTCTTTCGCGAAGCGTTCAGCCACGTCCACCCGGCTCGGGGCGGCGAGCCTGAACCCGCTCAGGTCCGGCAAAACAAACAAGCGCTCATGAGCGCGCTCGGACCGTACGGCATCACCAACGACCGGCTCGACACCGTCTCGAACTACTACCGCTATCGTGCCGACCGCGGCGAACTCTGGCGCGTCGAACCCGCGGAAGCTTATGCCCTCGTCGAAAAAGGCGCCGTGACTAGCTTCGTCGTGACCAACCCCGGCTCCGGCTACAGCTCCGCGCCGAATGTCTCGATTCCCGGCCTGAAAACCGGCCCGATCGACGTCCAGCTTTCATTTAGCCAGAGCTTCGAGAAAAATGGCTCCATCGCCACGATCTCGCTGACCCAGCCCAAGGCGAAGTAGAGCGAGGCCCAGCTATCGGAGTGCGGAAGCCCCGGGGCGACTACGCTTCCAGCTGACAGGCCGCGAATAGCATCTTCTCCACCCCGGGACGCACTGCCTCGAGATAACCCGCCGGGTCTTCCTTCCAGCGCCGCTGCACGATGGCCCAGTGATCGTCGGGCAGCGGCTCGATGCGCGGCAAGGCCGGATCGTACGGCAGCTCGAGTGTGATCATCGCCGGCTGGGTGCCGTCCGGATACGTCACGCCGTACCCCGCCCACTGCCCCATCGAGCCGGGGCACTCCACATAGGTCTGCTGCAAGCGGCGCTGGCCGCGGCCGAGTTCAGTCACGCGGAGACGATACGGTATGCGCTCCTCTTCACTCAGCGCATTCCACATCGCTTCGGCCAGGTGCGTGGATTGCGGGCCATCGGCATCGAGCTCGCCAAGTGCCCAGTGCAGCGAAACGATCTTCGCCGGCCGCCAGGCCTCGATGAAATTGTAGAGCACCCGCGACTCCGGTTCGCTCAATGCTTCCGGCCCGGAAGGCTCGATGCTTTCCGCGCTCCAGTTGTAGTCGAAGTTGCGGTTCAGATCGACGCCATTAGCGTTGTACCGCGTGCCGCGCAAGGCGCCGTCGGGATTCAGCAGCGGCAGCAACGCGACGCCCAAACCACGCGGCGGCGAAAACTCGCGCACCAGTTCGACCGTGGCCGGCTCATCGCCATGAAATCCGCCGATGATCAAAGTACCCCCGCGGGTATTGCGCTCCGCCCATACTGAGATGGGACGGCCTTCGACAGAACGGCCAATGATGAGTGGTGGTCGGGACTTCACGTAAGCTACGTTGTGAGACAAAAGCGAAGCTGTGGAAATTCAAACAGCAATTCACACGCTCCACCCCCGCGGCGCCTTTCGCATCGCCCGCCAGCGGTCGACTCCGTTTGCCAATGTCCTGCTCCGTCTTGAACACGAAGGCATCATTGGCTGGGGCGAAGCTTCACCGAATCCCTACTACCAGGAAACCGCGGAAGCCGTCAGCGCGAGCCTGCACGACCTCGCGGTTTGGCTGCGTGGGCTGCGGATCGAAACCGTGGCTGATCTCGAAGCCGCATCAGCCGAAGCCGGCGAACGGCTCGCACCATCCCGTGCAGCCCAGTGCGCGCTGGATCTCGCGCTGTGGGATTGGCTGGCCCGGCGCCAAGGTCTCACCGTTGCGGAACTCGCCCTCGACGCGCCCCCCCGCCCGGTCACGAGTTTTGCCACCATCGGCCTTTCTTCGCCGGAGGAACTCACCGGCAAAATCGAAGCATTGCGCGGTTTTCCGCGGGTGAAGATCAAGTCCGATGCCGCCGCCGATCTCACCCCAGTCCATCGCGTCCGCGCCGAACTCGGCAGCGAAATCGCCATCGACGCCAACTGCGCCTGGCCAGCGGATGCGCTCCCCGACCTGATCGCATCAGCCGCCCAGGCCGGCGTCCGCTTCATCGAGCAACCTTTCCTGCCCATCGGCGATGCGCAGCTCACCCGCGGCCAGTTTCCCTTGCCCGTCTTCGCCGATGAAAGCTGCGTTTCGGAAGACCAGGTCACCCGCCTTGCGGATCACTTCGACGGCATCAATGTAAAACTCGTGAAGTGCGGCGGCCTCACCCCTGCCCTACGCATGCTGCGCCAGGCCCGCCAGCTCGGCCTGCAAACCATGGTCGGCTGCATGCTCGAAACCAGCGTGCTGATCGCCGCCGGCTGCGTCGCCGCTCAACTCGCCGACTACGCCGATCTCGATGGCGCCTGGCTCATCGCCGACGATTCCTGCACCGGCTGGCACTGGCAGGCGGGCATCTTGCATCCGCCAGCGGAGCTAGGTCTCGGCGCGAAGCCTGCAAACGAAGCAGGATTCAGTGGTCAGTAGGTAGGGTTCAGTATTCAGTGGCCGCCCGCATTTTCACCCACCGATCACGAATCACCAATCACTCCGACGCCCCAAATGCCTGATCCCGGCTTCATCGACCTAGGTTTTGCTCGTGTAGACACCGACCGCCGCCGCCGCTGCGGCTTTCCTGAGGTGGTTTTCGGCGCCGGCAAGACTCCGGCCGAAGTCGTCGCCATCGCCCAGGCGCTGCTCGCCCGTGAACCCGTGCTGCTGGTCAGCCGGGCCAATTCCGCCCAGTACGACGCCCTCGTCGCCGAGTTTCCCGAGACCCGCTGGCACGAGCGTGCCCGCTGCCTCACCATCGAGCGGGGCCCCTGGCCGAAGCTCCCCGGCCGCGTCGGCATCGTGTGCGCCGGCACCAGCGATCTGCAGGTCGCCGATGAAGCCGCGGTGACCCTGCAAATCTTCGGCGGCACCATCGAGCGCTTCACCGACATCGGCGTCGCCGGCCTGCACCGGCTCCTAGCGGTGCGCGATCAATTGGAGGCCTGCACCGCATTAATCGTCGTCGCCGGCATGGAAGGCGCCCTGCCCAGCGCCGTCGCCGGGCTGGTCAGCAAACCCGTCATCGCCGTGCCCACCAGCATCGGCTACGGCGCCAGTTTCGGCGGCCTGGCCGCCCTGCTCGGTATGCTGAATTCCTGCGGCAGCGGCGTCACGGTCACCAATATCGACAACGGCTTCGGTGCCGCCTACGCCGCCGCCCAGATCCTGCGTTTATTGCCGGCGGCCGAGTAGCGTTGGCCAAAGCTCGCACGTGACAGATCGCCGACCTGCGCTTTAGTCGCGGAGCAGAAAAAACCGCTGCCTGCGATATGGAACACGATCTTCACATCCCGGCCGACCGGACCAAGGCCGTCACTCGCGCCCTGCTTCTGGCCACGGGCATTTGCATCCTCTTGCTGGCGCTCCGCGGCGCCCGGCTCGGCGATCTGCGCTGGGGCGCTTTCGTTTGGAATCTCTTCCTTGCTTGGATGCCGCTGATTTTTGCTCGGATGCTCTGCGGTGAACTCGACCGGCCTGGTCGCCGTCGCTGGCTGCTCGGGGGCTTGTTTGTCGCTTGGTTCCTCTTTTTCCCCAACGCAGCCTACATCGTTACGGATCTGATTCACCTGAAAACCCGCCCGCCCGTGCCTCGGTGGTTCGATTACATCCTCATCACCGCTTACGCGTGGACTGGTCTTTTCCTTTGTTATACCTCGCTCCGGCTGCTCCATGCCCGCGTCCAGCAATGGTGGGGCTGGCAGATCGGCTGGACCTTTGCCACCGGTATGCTCGCCGCCGGCTCTTTCGGCATCTATGTCGGCCGCTTCTTCCGCTGGAATAGCTGGGACATGATTTTTCGCCCGTGGTCCACTCTGCGTGATCTGGCCAAGTTCACCCACCCCGGAACACTGTTTGAGGCCATGGCTTTCTGTACGACCTTTTTTATGCTTTCCGTGCTGGTGTACGTGGTCCTCCACTCGCTCGCCTACTTGCATACTCCCATCCCGGTGCGCGTCACCGACCGGCCCGAATAAAGGCTTCCCGAGCGATCCCTTCTGGAGGGACCACAAGATAGCGGGCGTCAAGACGGGAAAGACGCAATATCTTGGGGGTGCGGATTGACGTGCCCGGGCAACGGCGCATCATTTCCGGCCACCTAAACCCCGTAACCTGCCATGCTCGAAGCGCACGTCGTCAAGATCGCCCAGGAACTCAAGCTCCAGACCAAGCAAGTCGCCGCCACCGCGGTGCTGCTCGAGGAAGGCGGTACCGTTCCGTTCATCGCCCGCTACCGCAAGGAGCGCACCGGCGAGATGGATGAAGTGCAAATCACGGCCGTCCGCGACCGCCTGGAGCAGCTCGAGGAACTCGACAAGCGCCGCGGCTCGGTCCTCGACTCTCTGATCGAGCGCAAGCTTCTCACCGAGGAACTCAAGGCCAAGATCGACAAGGCGGAGACCCTTTCGACCCTCGAAGACCTTTACGCTCCCTTCCGCCCGAAGAAGCGCACCCGCGCCACCACGGCCAAGGAACTTGGCCTCGAACCCCTCGCCGACCTGCTTTTCACCCAGGACGCCTCCATCGATCCGCAGGCCGCCGCCGCTCCGTACGTCGGCGTCTCGATCGAGTCCGACGCGAAGAAATACAGCGTCGATAACGTGGCCGGCGCGCTCGCCGGAGCCCGCGATATCCTCGCTGAACGTTTCGCCGAAGACGCCACCGTGCGCGCCAAGCTGCGCGAACTTTTCGCCAGCAAAGCAGTGCTCAAATCGAAGGTGCTCACTGGCAAGGAAGAGGAAGGTGCCAAGTTCAAAGATTACTTCGACTGGTCCGAACCCGCTGCGACCGCTCCGAGCCATCGCATTCTCGCCATCCGCCGCGGTGAAGCCGAAGGGTTCCTCCTTTCCCGCCTGACCCCCGATGAAGTCGAAGCGGTGACCATCGTCGACCGCATGTTCGTCAAAGGCAACAATCCGGCCGCGCTCGAAGTCCGGGCCGCCGTCACCGATTGCTACAAGCGCCTCCTCGGTTTCTCCATGGAAGGTGAAGCCCGCATCGCCCTGAAAAAGCGAGCCGACGAAGAAGCGATCAAGGTCTTCGCCGACAACCTCCGCGAACTGCTCCTCGCCTCGCCGCTTGGCCAGAAGAACACCCTCGCCATCGACCCCGGCTTCCGCACGGGTTGCAAAGTCGTGGTGCTCAATCGCCAGGGCAAACTCGTCGGGCACGACGTCATCTACCCCGAGAAAGGCATCCGCGAAGTCGCCGAAGCCGCGGAGTTCGTCCGCAGCGTGGTGAAGAAATTCGAGATCGAAGCCATCGCCATCGGCAACGGCACAGCCTCCCGCGAAACCGAAACCTTCGTCCGCAAACTTGGCCTGCCCAGTGCGATTCAGATCGTGATGGTCAGCGAAAGCGGCGCATCGATTTACTCCGCCAGCGAAGTCGCCCGCGAAGAATTCCCGGACAAAGACGTGACCGTGCGCGGGGCCATCTCCATCGGCCGCCGCCTCATGGACCCGCTCGCCGAACTCGTGAAGCTCGATCCGAAGAGCATCGGCGTCGGCCAGTATCAACACGATGTCGATCAAAACGCCCTCAAGCGCACGCTCGACGACAGCGTGGTCAGCTGCGTGAACAACGTCGGCGTGGAGATCAATACCGCGAGCAAACACCTGCTCGCCTACGTCGCCGGCCTGAACTCCCGCGTCGCCGCCAATATCGTCGCCCACCGCGATGAAAATGGCCCCTTCAAGAGCCGCAAGGAACTGCTCAAAGTCGCCGGCCTCGGGCCGAAGGCTTACGAGCAGGCCGCCGGCTTCCTCCGCATCCGCGATGGCGAGCATCCGCTCGATGGCAGCGCCGTACATCCGGAACGCTACGAGTTGGTCGATCGCATGGCCGCCGATGTCGGCTGCACCGTGCTTGAACTCCTGCGCGACGGCCAGAAACGCGCGAAGATCCAGGCGCAGAAATACGTCACCGCCGAAGTCGGTCTGCCCACGCTGAAAGACATCGTCGCCGAACTTGCCAAGCCCGGCCGCGACCCGCGTCAGCAGTTCGAAGCGTTCAGTTTTGCCGAAGGCGTGGAGAAACCCGAGGACCTCAAGCCCGGCCAGAAGTTGCCCGGCATCGTTACGAATGTCGCTGCCTTCGGCGCCTTCGTCGATATCGGTGTCCACCAGGACGGCCTCGTCCACGTCAGCCAGCTCAGTGATCAGTTCGTGAAGAATGCGGCCGACGTCGTGAAGGTCGGTCAGCGCGTTCAGGTCACCGTGGTCGAAGTCGATCTCGTGCGGAAACGCATCGCGCTTTCCATGAAGACCAAGGTCGATCTCGCCCCCCGTGGCGAGCGCCCCAAGGGCGGCGAAGCCAGCCCGCGCGATCAGCGCCGTTTCGCCGGCTCTGGCACAGGCGGTGGTGGTGGCGGCGGAAACAGCCCACGTGGGGGTAGCGGTAGCGGCGGTTTTTCGTCCGGCCCGGATTGGTTCACACTCGCGCAGCAGAAGAAGAAATAGGCATGCCGGGAGTTCGGCGCCCGTCAGGGCATTTCTGTAGTTTTAGGTTCGACACGGGGAAAAATTTTCCCAGCCTGCGGGGGCATTCGTCCCCCCGCCCATGTCTACGTTCCCCCTTGTCGAAGTCCTTGAGGCCCGCATCGCTCCTGCGGTCTTCTTCACGAACTACACGAAAATCGTCGACGCCAAAAATGCCGACGCGACCAATGCTGCGGCCGAAGACATCACTGGAGCCGGCGCCGCCGTACTGCTGCGAGCCGGCGATAGCCTCGTCTTTGATATCAATGACGATCAGAAGTATCAGCCCGAGGCTGGCGACCAAAAACTGATCGTCATCCGCAGTGGCCGCGCCTTCGTCTTCCTCACCGATCTGGACCTCTCGGGGATGGCCGTTTCCGGCGGGTTCCAGGCAAGTATTTGCACGACGATCAATGGTCCGATCGCCACGGTCCTGAATTCGAAAAACGGGATCACCCCGTCCACCTTGCAACCCGGCTCGATCCTGGGGCTCAAGGTCACCGAAGCGATCGGCGGAGCGATTCTGGCCGGCGGCTCGATCAGCAATGTACGGATCCTCGGGAAATCCTACAGCTCCAGCGTCGCGGGCCTCTACACCGGCACGGCCGCCGCGGAGCAGGGTTATTCCTTCGATGGGGGCTCCCATTACTTCTACGCTGACTTCCTTCAGCCTTTCGAAGTGGACGGGCCTTCCATTCGCGGGATCACCCTCGCCAGCGGCGTGGCCGATGGAATCGTGACCGGCGACGGGGGCGATTTTCTCTTCGAGGCCGTCGGACGCGGCGGCGAAATCAGCGATGTGAAGATCCTCTCGGCGAACTTTTCCTTTCGCATCGCGGCCGGGCGCGGCGGCGGCGGCTTCTTTTTACCCGACGACTTGACCCCGGGTATCGGAGGCCAGGTGAACCGGGTTTCCATCGCGCTATCCGAGACCTTTTACGGCCGGGTCGATATCTCCGGTGGGGACGGCGGGCTTTTGGAATTCGTCGATACCCCTTTCAATGGCGCGGCCGGCGGATCGGTGAACGATATCACGATCTATTCCGCCGGCGTGCTGACCGCCGATATTCGCGGCGGGGCCGGCTCGGACGCCCAGGGTTCACACACCATCGGCGGCCATGGCGGCTCTGTGAATCGGGTGCATCTCGTTTCCACCGGCTACATCGGTGATTCAGGCAATTCGTCGGCGGAAGGCTTGACGCTCACCGGGGGCCAGGGAGGGACCGGCGTGGCTGGCGGAGGCTCTGGCGGGGCGGTTCGCGACGCTCACCTCGAGCTGCTCGGCAGCAGTCCAGTGCTCCGCTTGGATGTCGTCGGCGGGCTGGGCGGAGAATCGACCGAAGGCAAAGGTGGTAACGGTGGGTCCGTCGAACGAACCAACATCCTATCCACGGCTCCCCTCGGAGTCGATGAAGGGTCCGGCAACTATCAAGGACGGCTCACGGTTCACGGCGGGGATGGCGCCATGGGTACAACCGGCAGCGGAAATGGTGGTGCCGTGCGTGGTGCAAATATCAACCTCTACGGTCGGGTGCATTTCGGTGAGGGATGCATCGCGATCGATGGTGGCATCGGTGGCATGCTGCGCTCGGATGCGGAGCCCAGCACTATCGCGGGTGCCGGGGGCAACGTCAGCGGAGTCCATCTGCAAACCAACGAGGTAACATCCGTTTCAACGGCCATTTTCATTATCGGCGGCGCCGGAGGCGATGGAGGCTATGGCGATGGATCCGGCGGCAGGGGCGGAACGTTGAGCTATTCGACGCTGCGCACCTTCGGGCGGATCACCGGCGATATCCAACTCGGCGGTGGCCGTGGCGGCAATGGCGGCCAGTACGATGGAAACGGCGGTGCGGGTGGTTCGCTCGCGGGAGTGAAAACGATCCTCAACGGCCCGCTCGGCGGCGAGCTTCTGGTCCAGGGCGGCGACGCAGGCAGTGCGGTGGCGGGAAGCAGTACCGGTCGCAATGGCGGAAATCTTTCCCTGGTCGAGGTCACCACTCAGGACGTGAACGGAGACATCGAAATCCGAGGAGGCGATGGGGCCACTTCGCAGGAGGGAAACGGCGGACGCGGTGGTTCCGTGAACGGCGTGCGTTTTACCAACAACGGACTCATCAGCTCCAACAACTTCGCCATCCACTCCGGTTCCGGCGGCAGCGGCGCGATGTCTTTTGGTAACAACGGCTCCGGCGGCACGGCGGGCGACGTGAGCCATGTCCGGGTGTTGAACCGGGGCGGGAGTAGCGCCAGTATCTCGATCTACTCGGCCTACGGAGGCAACGGCGCCGGCATCGGCCATGGTGGGAACGGCGGGAACGTCTCACAAATCGTGGTCGACAATATCAGCGGCATTTACAACGAAACGATCTTCATCGCGACGGGCGGAGGCGGTTCAGCGGCCGATACCGGAGCCGGGGGCAACTCGGGCTCGATTGATGGCGTCACCGTCCGCGACCGCCTCGGTTGCCCGGTCCTCATCTACACCGGCATCGCCGGAGACGGCGGCGGAGCGCGCGGCAAGGGCGGAAATAGCGGGTCGATTTCCACCGTCAGGCTCGATTGCCCCAATAGCTCGGTCACGCTCGGTGCAGGCAGCGCCGGTTATGGCCGCGGCCCCGGGGGTGGCAGCAACGGTGGCGTGGGCGGTGGCATCGATGAAGTCACGGGCACGATGCGGGTCCTTTCTGCGGTGGCGGCCTCTGGCGGACCGGCCGCTGGCGAGGCGAGCAGTGGAGGCAATGGCGGATCGATTGCCAATCTCAGCATCGACGCGGAGCGAGCTTCACTGATCGTCGCAGGCGATGGCGGAAGCTCCGCGGTACCTGGGCGCGGCGGACGCGGAGGCTCGGTCAGCGAGGTAAAAGTCCATGGCGATATCGGCGATTTCGACGCAACGTTTGGCTTCACCGGATCGAACGACATGGGCGGTCTCGCGGCTGGAGCAGGCGGCAACAGCGAGGCTTCGAAAAACGGCAGCATTGCCAATATTACCGCCGATCGAATCGCCGCGATCGTCGCCGGGCGCCCCAGCTCCAGCGGGCTGAGCAAAAGCAACGCTGTGTATGCCCTGAGTGGGATCCACGCCAAAGTCATCGGTGCCGACGGTGGCTACAATTTCGGTTTCGATTTCGACGATACCGGCGAAGTCGGCTTTCACGTCGATGAGGGGGACGTCGCCTACGATGGACTGGTCGTGGTGCGCGCTGCCGGTCTGGCTTCGCTCCCGGTCAAGCCGCTGATGTTAGTGAAGGTGAAGTTGTAAGGTGCAGGAACGCTAAGTTCGGAGCATCCCCGCTCCGCTTTTAACGGAAATCTAAGGTTCGCGGAGAGCCGTCCGTATGGCTTGCTGAACCTGCCTTGCATCCAGGGCAGGCGGCCAAATTCCAGCCATGCAAACGATCCCTCCTCCGGAAACGTCCGCTCCCTCACGCCCTCATTCCGATCCCCCATCGCGATTGGTGCGCTGGGTCAATCGAGCTCAAAGCATGACCTTCTCCGCCATGCTGCATTTACTGCTGATCTTAGCAATCAGCGGAAAAGTTCTCCATGAGATCAATGTGCCCGTGCCGGATTTTGAAGCGCCGCCTGGCGTCATCGTTCGTGACGATATCCTCTCCGAACCACCCAAGGTTTCTGTCGTAATCACCACTCCACCTCTGTCTCACAACGATGGTTTACCCGGCTCTGGCATCTCCGCTATCTCAACCGCCGGTCCATCGCTCGATTTCCATATACCTGGCGGCGAACCCGACAAAACCTTCGGCAACGTTCCGCGTCGACCGTCGATCACCCCAACGGAGAAAATGCATTCACTCGCTCCGGCGGCACCCCTCGGGATCACGAAAGGAGGGATCCAGGACATTCGCAACTTTTCGAGCAATTGGACGAAGGGCGGCACCGCCGACTACGGCAAGCCACCGAGGAGCCGCAAATTCGAGTTCACCGCTTACGTCGCTCGTTATCAAGGCGACTGGGATTCGACCATCTGGATGGATGGCGATCAGATGCGCGGCGGCAGCTTGCAGAACCTGCTCTTCGTCATCGGCCACCTCTCAAAGAACAAGATCCTCGCCAACGCCCAGCCGGTGCCGCTCGATCTTTCCAGCGACGAAATCTTCCAGAAGAAGCCGCCGTTCATTTTCTTCACCGGTCACCGCGATTTCCATCTCACCGACAAGGAAATCGAAAACCTCGCCGAGTACCTCCGCGTCGGCGGCTGTATCTGGGGCGACAGCTCGTTGCCCGGTCAGCGTTCCCGCTTCGACCTCGCCTTCCGCCGTGAAATGCGCCGCCTCTTGCCCGACCCGAGCATTCAGTGGGCGCCGCTCCCGGCTTCGCACCCGATCTACACCAACAACTACTTCCCAGAAATCAAAGCCGTCCCTCCAGGCATCAATTTCTACGACGAACCGGTCTACAGCCTCACCGGCTACGGTGGCGAAATCGCCGTCCTCTACACCGCCAATGACTACGGCGACATGTGGCAGTTCGGCATCGATGAAGAGGGCAAAATCGACCTCACCCGCGACGAGAAGCGGCGCATGATCGCGACCAACGAACAGATGTGGCGCCGCCGCAATCTGTACTTCGGCAACATCGAGGAGAAGTCCCTCTTCGATAGCTACAAGTTCGGCACCAACGTCATCATCCACCTGCTGACCCGCTGGGAGGAAAAGATCCGTTTCGCTGCACGCATGGGCACGGAACCTTAATCGAAAGGCGCGGGCTTTGCAGAACTGCAAAAACGGCTCGTCTTCGCTCCGAGTGACGCCCACCCTGCCCGCCCCTTTCGATGAAGTTCCTGATTCCCCTCGTCTTCGCTTCGCTCGCTCTCAGCGCTGAACCGCCAACGCTCCCAAACTCCCAACCGCTCACCGTCACCGGCGAGCTCTCCGCGCAGATGCACCAGGCTGCGCTGCGCGAGATGGACAAAACCATCGCCGATTCGGTGAGCACCCGCGCCCGCTTCTGGAAACGCGACCTGTCGTCGTACGAGGCATATCTCCGTTCCATCGCTCCGAACCGCGAGCATTTCCGCAAGATGATTGGCCTCGTCGATCCGCGTGTGCCCGCCGGGATGGAACGTTTCGGCGACGACCGCAAGCCCGCTCTGGTCGCGGAGACCAGCCGCTATAAAGTCTATCAAGTACGCTGGCCGGTACTGGACCGGGTCACAGGTGAGGGGCTACTCCTTGAGCCGATCGGAGGAGATGCCGGCTTCGCCGTCTTGGCCGTAGTCTTACCCGACGCCGACCAGACGCCGGAACAAATGGCGGGCTTGGCCCCGGGCATTGCTCCCGACGCACAATTGGCGCGTCGGCTCGCCGAAAGTGGGACCACCGTCCTCGTCCCTACTCTGATCGATCGCTCCGCCCAGGAATCGATCGACCCGGCACTGCCCACGCCAAACCTGTCCCACCGCGAATGGATCCACCGCCAAGCCTTCACCATGGGGCGCCACATCATCGGCTACGAAGTGCAAAAAGTGCTCGCCGCCATCGACTGGTGGACATCTCGCTCGACGAAGCCATCGGCAGTCGGTGTCGCCGGTTACGGCGAGGGCGGATTGATCGCGCTTTATGCCGCAGCGGTCGATGAGCGAATCGCAAGCACCTTGGTCAGCGGCTATTTCAAATCGCGCCAGCAAACTTGGTCTGAGCCGCTCTGCCGCGACGTCTGGGGGTTGCTCCGCGAATTTGGCGATGCGGAAATCGCCTCGCTGGTTGCTCCCCGCCCGCTCGTCATCGAGTACCGCGCGGAACCCAAGGTCGACGGACCACCACCGGTGCCCGCTGGTGGCAAAAGCATCGCCGCCCCGGGTAAACTGAGCACTCCGGAATTCGCGGAAGTGGAAGCGGAATTCAACCGCATCGCCCCGCTGGTTCCGATGCAAGGCCTTCACTTGATCCGCAACGATGCCACCGAGGCGCTCAGCGCCTTTCAAGGGAACCTCTTTCCCTTGTCGGAAAAAACCACGCCCCCCAACTCCACCGAGTTCCCACAAGACCGGCGCACTGCCTTTGACCCGAAGGAACGTCAGGCCCGCCAGGTCCGCGAACTGAACGACCACGTCCAACTGATCGTGCGCGATTCCGACCGCACCCGCGACGCCTTTTTCCTCCACAAAGTCGTGCCGGATTTCGCGACCATCCCGTGGAACTACAACCTCACCTTCCCGGTGAAATCTCCGGACACCTTTACCCCGGCAATTCCGGAATATCGCCGCATTTTTTGGGAAGAAATCCTCGGCAAACTCGACGCCCCCCTGCCCGCGCCGAATCCGCACACCCGGCTCATCTACGACGAACCCAAATGGACCGGCTATGAAGTCACCCTCGATACCGGCGGTGAAGGTTTCGCCTGGGGCGTGCTGCTCCTGCCGAAGGATCTCAAGCCCGGCGAAAAACGTCCCGTCGTCGTCTGCCAGCACGGCCGCCACGGCCTGCCCAAGGAAGTGATCGATGCGAACAAACCCGCCTATCAAAACTTCGCGGCGCGGCTGGCCGAGCAAGGCTTCATCGTTCTCGCGCCCCACAACCTCTATCAACTCGAGGAAAACTACCGAACGCTCGCCCGCAAAGGCCATACGGTGAAAGCCACGCATTGGTCCGTGATCCTGCGCCATCACCAGCAGTGGCTCGCCTGGCTGGCCTCGCTCCCGCAGGTGGATGCGAAACGCATCGGCTTCTACGGCCTCAGCTTCGGCGGCGAATCCGCCATGCGCCTGCCTTCCCTGCTCGAAGGTTACGCGCTTTCCATTTGCTCCGGCGACTTCAACGACTGGACTCGCAAGCTCGCCTCCACCCACGACAAGAAGAGCTTCATGTTCTCGGATGAGTGGGAAATCGCCTGCTTCGACATGGGCAGCACCTTCAGCTACGCCGAGCTGAGTTACCTCATCTTCCCCCGCCCTTTCATGGTCGAGCGTGGCCATCACGACGGCGTGGCGCTCGATTCCTGGGTCGCTTCCGAATACGCGAAGACTCACTGGTTCTACGATCAATTCGGCCTCGGCGACCGCACCGCCATCGAGTTCTTCAATGGCGGCCACGCCATCAATGGCCAGGGCACCTTTGAGTTCCTCCATCGCCACCTGAATTGGCCCGCGCGGTAGCGCCGCCCCGGTCGGTTTTTGCGTAACAATCCTGAAAGCTGGAGGCGTTTCCTTCTGTTAGACGCCTCCAGCGCGTTTTTGCAGATCGTTTGCGCTACCGGATGGCCCTCAGTACCGTCCGGTATGGTCTCGTTGGAACCCTCCCTCAACCTCCCTGCGCATCGTTTTCTCTCCAAAACCACGGTGACCTCGTGGTGCCTGACGCTGTTATTTCTCCTCCTCCAGTACATCGGCCACACAGCCCCCGCACCCGGCTCGGTGGATCCCGATTTTCACCCGGCGGTCAATGACTCCGTCCACGCGACGGCTTTGCTCGGCGATGGAAAAATGCTCATCGGCGGCGCCTTCACCACGATCGATAGCCTCCCGCACCAACGGATCGCCCGGCTCAATGCTGACGGCTCGACGGATGAAGCCTTCGTCCCGGAAGCCAACAACACCGTTCGCGCGATTGCGGTTCTGGACGACGGCAAAATTCTGATCGCCGGCGATTTCACTTCGGTCAACGGCCAGCCCCGCAGCCGCATCGCGCGCCTTCATCCCAACGGATCGCTCGACTCCAATTTTGCGCCGACCGTCAATGGCTACATCCGCGGACTCGCGGTGCAGCCGGATGGCCGCATTTTGATCGGCGGCTATTTCTCCATCGTCGGCCCGGCCGTGCGCAACGGCATCGCCCGCCTGAACCCCGACGGAACCGTCGATCCGGACTTCGATCCGGACACCAACAACGAAGTCGACTGCATCGCCGTACAACCGGACGGAAAAATCATCTTCGGCGGCTACTTCACCTCGCCCCGTATGCATCTCGCCCGGGCCAATGCCGATGGCGAACTGGATACGGCTTTCGCTCCGACCGTGGATGGCCCGGTGCTGGGAATCACGCTGAAGGCCGATGGCCGGTTCTACATTGCCGGCGCCTTCGAATATGTGAATGGCGCCCAACGCTATGGCGTCGCTGGTTTCGATCCGAATGTTTCCCTCAACGGATTCGGCGCACCCGGCTTGATTAGTCACGGTGCGGTTCAATCGCTGGCGTTGGAAGCAGGAGATGCCGCCTACCTCGGAGGTGGTTTCCAAGGGTTCCTTGTTACCTGCTACAACTTCGGACGCGTCGGTCTACAGGGAGGATCGTTCGACACCGATTTCCAGCCAAACCAATACAACAACGCCATCGTCCGCAGCCTCGCTCAGCAGGGCGACGGGCAAATCATCCTCGGCGGTGATTTTACCACCATCAGTCAGGTCCCGCGCCAGCGGCTCGCTCGCATCACCAATTCATCCGGCACAGAGTCGCTGCTCGCGGTGGACGAAGGTACTGTCCGCTGGGAACGCTCGGGTCGACTGCCGGAGATCAGCTCGGTATCGATTGATTTGTCCACCGACGATGGATTTTCATGGATCCCGCTGGGGCCAGCTGCATTCACGAACGGCACCTGGCAGGTCACGGGCTTAAGCCTGCCCTCGACTGGCCTGCTGCGTGGGCGCGGCCGCGTCACGGGGGGCGCCGGGGGAAATTCCTCGTGGCCCATTCAAACGATCGTCCCCTTTTCTCCCGGCGCACCGCCGGTCGCGACGACCGCGCCGGCGACCGAAGTCCTAAACATCTCGGCCAATCTCCACGGCGAAGTCGATGCCAACCGGCTGCCGACCACAGTGAAATTCGAATACGGCCTGAGCGCCACCGCACTGACGCAGACGGCAACCGCCACACTGACGCCCGATAACGGCGACGACTCGCAACCGGTGTCCGCTGCCCTTTCCGGCCTGCAACCTTCCACGACCTATTACTACCGCGTGGTCGCGACCAATGCGAACGCCACCGCGGCGGGCTCCGTACTCACCTTCACCACCCCGACACCTCCGCCAGCAGCGCCCACGGTGACCATTGCCGCAGCAAATCCAGTCTCTTACAGCTCGGCGACTTTGGTTGGGACCGTCAACGCGAATGGTTCGCCCACCTCGGTCTATTTTGAATACGGGCTGGATACGACCTATGGCCAGCAGGCCCTGGTCATCTACTCGCCATCTTCCGGAATCACCGCCAGGGATGTGGGCATCACTATTGGCAGCTTGCTCGGGCAGACCACCTACCACTACCGGCTCGTCGCGACCAATAGTGTCGGGACTACGATCAGTGAAGATCGGACCTTTACCACGACGACGGCGGTGCAAATTGACCACCCAAGCATCACGAATCTGACTCCTTACTCCGCCACCTTGCGAGTCTCGCTCGGTTTGCCAAGTTCGTCGGGCAAGTTCGAGTACGGCCAGGACAATACCTATGGCCAGTCCACCCCGGTCGCGTCTTTCAACCCTACCGACCAGCCGTTTTCCATCCCGCCATCTTTGCATGTAGTCACGGCGAATCTCACGGGGCTGCAACCGAGCACTACCTATCACTATCGAGTCGTCGCCACGCTTTTTACGACCGCGGCATATTCCATTGACTACACTTTTACCACACCCGCCCCCACGCCGATTGTGACGCTCTCTCCGGTCACCACGGTCAGCAGTTCTTCGGCGATCGTCAAAGGCACGGTCAACCCGCAAGCACAGGTGACCACGGCGCAATTCGAATACGGGTTGGATGCCACGTATGGAAGAACCGCCAGCGTGACGCTCTCGCCAAACAATGGATCGACCGCGCAGAACGTGCAGGCAGTTCTCAGTGGGCTGCTTCCGTCGACCACCTACCACTATCGGCTCTCGGCGACCAACAGTGCGGGCACGTCGTCCACCAACGACGGCACGTTCACCACCGTCGCGCTGGTTTCCGGAACTCAAGATCCGACTTTCCTTCCCAGCCTCAGCAATGCGTCCCTCACCGCCATTCAGCCCGACGGAAAAATCCTCGTGGTCAGCACCACAGGCGTAGCGCCCGCCGTACGGTCCATCCTGACCCGTCTGAACCCCGACGGCACCACCGACGCCACCTTCAATGCCGGTACCGGTGCGATTCAGGATATGGGCCAAGGTAATTTTGCCCCCGGCGTGATTTACGGCCTGGCCGTACAGCCCGACGGAAAAATTCTGGTAGGCGGGATCTTCAATAGCTTCTCCGGAGCCACTCGCCGAGCCCTCCTTCGCCTGTTGCCTAATGGCAGCCTCGACGAGGTACCCGACTTCGACCAAGCCTTCCAGTACATCTATGCTCTGGTCCTGCAACCCGATGGGAAAATCCTCGTCGGAGGCCTGAGTGGCGACACCACCCATCTGCGACGTTTTCACGCCAATGGTACACCGGATCCGGCTTTCGATTCGGGCAGCGGCTTTAAAATGACTCTGGATTTCGCAACGATCGCCAGCGTCTCGATTCAATCTGACGGAAAAATTCTGGTCGCGGGACGGTTTGACCGGGTCAACGGGCAGATTCGAAATCAGTTGGCGCGGCTGGAACCAAACGGCCAACTTGAGGAGGTTTCGACCTTCGACCCAGGGACCGGACCGAATGGGACCGTCAACTGGGCTGCGGTCGCGCCGGATCAGACGATTTTCCTGAGAGGAAACTTCACCAATTTTAGTGGAGTGGCCTGCCAGAACTTTGTTCATTTGGCGGCGAATGGCTCGGTGCTTTCTGCGGCCAATGCCACGGGCACCGCCTCCGCTCCCGTTTTCCAGGCTAGCGGAGAATTCTTCGGCGGAACAGGGACCTCCGTGATTCGTTATGGTCTCAATGGAGCAGCCTTGGAGACCTTGCCCGAGAACGGCAGGCCGGCTGCGATGCTCGCCGATGGCGGACTTTTGGTCACCCGCTCGACTGCGCCGTATCTCGCCAAGCTTAACTTCCCCGTCGCATCTGCGAGTATTGTCGCCCCGAGTTCTTCGCAAATTCGCTGGCTCCGCGACTTCTCTGCCCCCGATATTTATGGCGCTTTCTTTGAACTGAGTACGGATTCCGGAGCCACTTGGACTCCGTTGGGTCTGGGCGACCGGATCACCGGAGGCTGGACTCTGGATACGGACGTTCCTTCTGCCGGATTGATCCGAGCGCGCGGATTCGCCGTCGCCGCAGGAGGGCGTGGGACGTCGATTTTCGAGCAGATCAGCCCCATCACCGATCCCCTCACCCTCACTCCAGGGATGAGTCTACCGGCCATCGACTCGGTCGTACCCGACACCGTAGCGGTGTCCTATGTCCTGACCGAAGACGCCTCGGCGGGAACCGCAAAACTCATCTTTACCTCCGGCGACCAGACGAGGGAATTGGTGCTTAACAACGCCAACTCCACGGAGGGAACGCACAGCTTCACCTTCAGTAGCCTCGATCCGATGGCCTCCGGCCAGTTCGCCAGCGCATCGGCCCTGCTCACCGGCAGCCATAGTTATACCGTCACCCTTTCCTACGAGGACATCCACACCAACACCGCTGCGACGGCGACCTCGACCAACGTCACGATCGACAACCAGGCCCCCACCCTGAGCCAGGTCGTTCCCTCCACCAACAATGCCAATCTTGCCTATGCCCGCCTGGGCGATACGCTGAGCCTCAGTTTCACCGCCAGCGAAGCGTTGCAAACGCCCACCGTGACCCTCAGCGGACAAACTGCCACAGTCACCGGCGGTCCCACGCAATGGACGGCATCGCTTGTCGTCGGAGCCGGGGGACCGACGAATGGCGAGGTCGCGTTCTCCATCGCTTATCAAGACCTCGCGGGGAATGCGGGGACGGCGGTCACCGCCCCTTCCGGTTCTGCTGCCCGCTCGATCGTGGACACCTTGGCCCCGACGATTACCGGTCCGCTGACCACACGGCAGCTCGTCGCCGAAGCAGGTGCTTCCACGGCAGTGGTTCCCAATTACACGACCGATTTCACGATCACTGATTCGCACCTGCAAAGCGTGCAGCAAACTCCTGTGACTGGCGCCACCGTCGGAAGCGGCAACGGCACTGTGATGATCACCGCTCGCGACGACGCCGGCAACCAGGCGACCGTCACCTTCGGCCTGAACGTCGTCACCTCGGGCCCGTCCACCCTCGCGCAAAAGCGTGATGAAGTTCCTGACGCCGGCACCGACCTCCGTATCCCCGATGGCACCACTTGGTCCACCTACGGCCCACCCTCCATTACGAAAAACGGCGCGATGGCCGGCTGGCTTTCGACCGTGATTCCACCGAAAAATGCCGGCAGCAGTTTCCAGGGCATTTTCTTCGGGCCGCTGGGCACCCCAGCGCTGAAAGTGCGCACCGGCGCGAAAGCACCCAATGCCAGCGGCACGGTTCCCACCGGCGCCGCCGCGACGTTCAGCGCCTTCCGCACGCCCATCTTTGCGGGTGATGAATATGCCTTTGCCGCCACCCTGAAAGGCACCGGCGTCGCCACCACCAACGACACCGGCATCTGGCATGGTGAAGGCACTGCGCTGGCTCTCGTCGCTCGCGAAGGCAGCCCGGCGCCCGGGGCTGGCAGCGTGCGTTTCACCGCCTTCAGCTCGGTCGCCATGCCGGCGCCCGGGGTGATCTTCTTTACCGCGACGGTCTCTGCGCCCGCAGCCCAGGATTTCGGCCTGTGGGTTTGGACGCCTGCCAATGGCGTGCAGCAGGTGCTGCGGGAAGGAGTCCGCGTCAGTATCAACGGTATCGAGCTCTCGCTGGTTTCGTTCAAGGCCCTGATCAGCGATCCCACCTCACCCGGCCACGGACGGTATGATGCAGCCACCGGAACGATCGACGCGCTGCTGACCTTCCCGAAAGCCTCCACGGTCCTCGCCACCATCGACAAAAACGGCACCATCATTCACTGGGCGCAGACCAAAGTAGCCGCCACTTCGGCCCCCCTGCCGACCGCGTTCGGACTCCCCAGCAGCCCTGGCCGGGGCCTCGGTCCAGTCGCCGCAACGACGTTCGCTCCGGGCACCGGCGGCCGCACCGCCGCCAACAATGTCGAGATCGTGGACTACGAAAACAACACGGTCCTGGCCCAGAAAGATGGTTTCGCTACGGACGCAGCCCCCGCCAAGTTCCGCTCCTTCAAAGGAGTCGCCGCCGGCTTCGGCGCAAATGACGCCCGGACCACGGTCTTCAGCGCCACTCTCGCGGGAGCCACCGCCGGAACCGATACCGGCCTGTGGGCCTCCGTGGCGGGAACCGGTCTGAAATTAGTCGCCCGCGAAGGCTCCCCGGCGACCGACATCCCGGGCGCCAAATGGAAGAGCTTCACTTCTTTCTCCGTGCTCGAAGGGCGCGGCCCGATGTTTGTCGCCACTCTGGTTTCCGGAGCGAAATTGCTGCCGGCCGGCAGCGGTTTCTGGGCGACCGATTCCACCGGCACGCTCCGCTTGATCTTCAAGAAGGGCGATGATTTCGCCGGTCGAAAGCTGAAGACCTTCTTCCTGCTCGGTGCCGTTTCCGGCTCGGCAGGCCAGCAGCGTGCATCGGCCATCGACGACTTGTATGCCCGGGTCATTTTCCGGGCTGATTTCGAAGACGGTAGCAGCGCAGTCATGACCCGGTCGATTCCGTAGCGAATCGCTCCCGGCGCATTCACCGGACCGTCACATTCCTGCCATTGTCCATGACGAGGCGGCGGCTCAAGCTATGCGCTTGTCACTCATGGATCTCGCGCTCATCGATGCCATCGGGCCGTTCTTCCGCGGCTACGCCAAGCGGCGGATCAATTGGTCGAAAATTCCGTTTCATCACCTCGCCACCACGGGGCCGGAACGGGCTGCCCAATGGGCCGGCATTCGGGAGGAACTGACCGTCTTTGCCAAGCGTGTCCGTGCGCTCGGCTACAATGCCGCCACGCTCGATGACGTCCCGCACCTGAGTCTGCACCCGTGGTTCGAGCCCGAGGTGCGCGAACGCAACGCGATCCTGCGCGAGGAATTTCGCGCGTGCATGGCCATTCTCCGCGAGGCCGGGCTGCGCGTTTACGTGACGGCCGATTTCCTCACCACGACCCCGGCCGTCGATGCGCATCTGCAAGATCGGCTGGGTGCAGCCGAGACGTGGTTTGGCGAAGTGATCGGTAGTTTCCTCGACGATTTTCCCGAGGTGGAAGGCGTGATCCTGCGCATCGGGGAAAGCGACGGTCTCGACGTACGCGACCCGCTCCGCAGCCGTTTGCTGCTCCGCACCGCCTGGCAGGTGAACCAGATGCTGCACGCCATCCTGCCGATTTTCGAAGCACGCCAGCGGCGGCTGATCTTTCGCACCTGGACCGTCGGCGCGTACCTCATCGGCGATTTGATCTGGCATCGCGGCCGGCTCGCGCGGGCGCTGCACGGCATCAAGTCGCCCGCCTTCGTCCTCTCGATGAAATACGGCGAGTCGGACTTCTTCCGGTACCTGCCACTCAATCAGCACTTCTTCCGCCTCGATCTGCCAAAGATCATCGAGCTCCAGGCCCGCCGCGAATACGAAGGCGCCGGTGAATACCCCGCCTTCATCGGCTGGGATTGCGAGCAATACGCCCGCGAACTCCGCAACGCCTCGGGGGTCATTGGCTTTTCCGTCTGGTGCCAAACCGGCGGGTGGCACGCTTTCCGCCGCCGCGCTTTCATCGAACCCGAAGCCATCTGGATCGAACTGAACGCCGCTGTCGCCGCGCGCGTACTCCAGGATGGCGCCTCGGTGGAAACCGCCATCGCCGATTTCTTCGGCCCCGAACGCGCCTCCAAAGCCCTCGAACTCCTCCGCCGCGCCGAAATCGTCATTCGCGACCTGCTCTACATCGCAGAGTTCGCGAACCAAAAGCTCTTCTTCCGCCGGGTTCGTATCCCCCCGCTGCTCCACGTCTATTGGGATTCGATCTTCATCCACAACGCCGTGCGCACCGTCATCGCGCATTTCGTGAACGACCCGGAAAGCGCCTTGCGCGAAGGTGAAGCCGCCTTCGAAAACTTCGACCGCATGATCGTCCTGGCCAAAGAGCTCGACCTGCCCGTCGAGGACATTTCCTTCATGCGCGACACCTTCGAGCTGATCGTGCTCGCGCGACGCTACTATCTGCTCCCGCCGGACGATTCGCTGGAGCAGCAGATTCGCACCGCCAAGAAGGCCTACAAAAAGCGCTGGCCGCGTTCGCAGCGCCAGCGCTACCGCATCCGCACTTCCCTGGAAGTTTCGCGGATCGGCCGCCGCACGGTGAGCTGGGTCGCGGGGCTGCTCATTCGCCGGCAGCGGGGGTATCGCCAGGTGCTCGACCGCATTTTTACCCTCCACGTCCTGTCGTGGATTTACCGGCTCTTCCACGCCAGCCGGCAGCAGGATCTGCCGAAATTCATGCGCAAGACGGCCATGGGCATCGAATCGCTTTTCCGCTGATCGCCGACCATCCGGGTCCACCGGGGGCGTCTCTTACGAAACTAGTGTCGCCATGCTCGTCGATTCCTCCCATACCCTCAGCTTCGCCGATACCATGACCGATCAATTTTACTGGGGCGTCGCCACCTCCGCGTATCAAGCGGAAGGCGGCTACAATGGCCCCGGCGAACCGCGAACCAATTGGGCCGACGCCGAGGAGCACGGCGACGTCGCCGTCTGCGGCCGCGCCGCCGATTTCTGGACTCGCTACGCCGAAGATTTCGCCCGTTGCCGGGCCTTGGGCTGCAATGCCTTTCGCCTCGGGATCGAATGGAGCCGCTGCCAGGACTTCGACCCGGCTATCCTCGATCACTACGCCGCGATCATGAAATCCTGCCGCGAGCACGGCATGGAACCCGTGGTCACACTGCATCATTTCGTGCACCCGGCCAATCTGGGCAGCGACCCGTGGCTGAAGGCCGAAACCGCGGAGACGTTTGCCGCTTATGCCGTCGAGGTCGTCGCCTGCATCAATGAACGGCTGGACCGCCCGTTGCACTGGTTCATCACCATCAACGAGCCCAATATGCTCGTGCTGAATACCTACCTCGGCCGGCAATTTCCCGCCAAAGTAGGTTCGAGCCTGCAAGCCGTGGTTACGGCCTACAATCACCTCCTCCGCGGCCACATCCTCGCGTATCGCGGTATCCACGCGCTGTATGCGGAGCGGCATTGGCCCCGCCCCCAGGTGAGTTTTAACAACTACTGCTCCGACGTCTATTGGTCCGATAAACTGCTCCTCGATCTGGTTTCGCTCCGGGAACGCGGCGTCGATCGGCACGACGTTGGCCAGGCCATCCACCGCGAAGCCAAAGCCTTCGAAGAGGCCTTCCGCACTTCCAATATCCCGTTTCACAAAGACTTCGCCTACTGGTGCGGTGCCGGGCTCAAGAAAGTCACGCAATGGCTCGGCCGCCGCAATTTCGACGAGGAACACCTCGCCCCTCTGCTCGACACGCTCTATTCCGGCCCGGACGCCCGCACCTTCGACTTCGTCGGCCTCGACTACTACGATCCTTTCGCCGCCCATATTTTTCGCAAGCCGGTCATCTGGGATCACGAGTTTAAAAACAAAAGCTTCCGCGCCTGGATGCTGGCCAGTGTGACCAGCAAGTGGTGGGACTGGCGTGTGCTCCCCGCCGGCCTCGGCTTCTTCTGCCGCTACTACTCGGAGGCCTTCAAGCGCCCAGTGCTCATCGCCGAAAACGGCCTCGCCATCCGCCGGCGGCCGGACAACGCCGGGCTCGCCCCGCGCCGCGATAAGATCACGCGCAGCGAATTTCTCCGCCTGCACGTGCGCGAAGTCCGCGAACTCCGCGCCCAGGGCGTACCCCTCATCGGCTACCTGCACTGGTCGCTCTTCGACAACTACGAGTGGGGCAGTTATACCCCCCGCTTTGGCCTCTATTCGCTCGACTACACGCAGGGCACCGAGCGCGCCGCGGTCGATCCATGGGGCGACAATCCGAGCGAAACCTACCGACAATTGATCAGCGGCGAACAAACTTGACGGCCGTCCTGAATTTGATCCATCCCGCGCTCGCGGTGCCCGCGATACTGCTGCGTGAAACCGTCCGTTCCCCTCTGGATCATCCCCCTCATGGGTCTCGGCGTCGCGCTGCTCATGCTGCGCCGCTCGCTGCATTCGGTGCGTTTGGTCGCCCGCCGTTTTCTCCGCGCCCACTACTGAGCGCGGGCTGCGCTCGCGGCTTGCCAGCCGCGAACAGGCTCCCCTAGCGTGCCCGCGTGCTGAACTACATCTGGCTCGCTTTTATTCTCATCGCGGTCGTCGTCGGTGGCCTCAATGGCAAGCTCGATGCGATGACCAAGGGCACCTTCGAGACCGCTGAAACAGCGGTCATGAAGATCGCCCTGCCGCTGATCGGGATCATGGCCATCTGGCTCGGCATCATGCGCCTCGCCGAACGCTCCGGCCTCGTCAATCTGCTGGCCAAAGCGCTCCGCCCGATCCTGCGCCGCCTCTTCCCCGATGTACCCGCCGATCACCCGGCCCACGGCGCCATGGTCATGAATATGGCCGCCAATATGCTCGGCCTCGGCAACGCCGCCACGCCCCTCGGCCTGCGCGCCATGACGCTGCTCGAGCAGCTCAATCCCCGGCCCGGCGTCGCCACGAATGCGATGATCACCTTCCTGGCGATCAATACCGCTTCCATCCAGCTCATCCCCACCACCGCCATCGCCATCCTCGCGGTCGCCGGCGCCAAATCGCCCACGGCGATCGTCCCGACGGCGATTATCGCCACCTGTGTCGCCTGCGTCAGCGGAATCCTCGTGTCGAAGCTGTTGGAAAAGCTGCCGATGTTCCGGTTCGAGCGCTACACAGGAACGGAGCAAGCCGCGACCGCTGCAAGCTCGGAGGCGGCCCCTTTGGAGGTCGAGCAAATCGCGCCCCCGCCGCTCAAGGCCTGGCATCGGGTGATCCTCATCGCGTTTGGACTGTTCTTCGCCTGGCTGTTTATCCACTTCGCCTTCCAAGCCCCGCCCGCTGAGCACAAGGACAAACCCGCAGCCTTGCGTGCCCTGCTGGCGATCGCGCTGATCGCTGTCCCCTTCCTCCTTTCCTTCTTCCCCCTCTACGCCGCCCTGCGCGGGGTTAAAGTGTACGAGCAATTCGTCGATGGCGCCCGCGAAGCCTTTGGCACGGCCCAGCGCATCATCCCCTTCCTCGTGGCCATGCTCATCGCCATCCGCATGCTGCGCGAAGCCGGAGTGATCGATCTCCTCACCAAATGGCTCTCGCCCGTGCTGAACGCCATCCAGTTCCCCGCCGAGCTCCTGCCTATGGTCCTCATGCGCCCGCTCAGCGGCAGCGGAACCCAGGGCCTGTTTGTGGAACTCGTGAACCGGCCCGAAATCGGCGCCGACTCCCTCCTCGCCCGAATGGCTGGCACCATCTACGGCTCCACGGAGACAACCTTCTACGTGCTCGCCGTCTATTTCGGCAGCGTCGCCATCCGCCAGACCCGCCACGCCATCCTCGCCGGCCTCACCGCCGACACGGTTGCCGTCATCGTTTCCGTCACCATCTGCCGCCTGATGTTCGCGTAGACTGGATCAGCGGAACGTCGGCATCCGCAGCCCCGGGCGAGCTGCTTTGTCCTTCGACGGCGTCGTCGGGTAGTTCGACCCGCCCAATCCGCCAATCCCACTGCCACCTCCGATCGGCGTCGGCGGGGTATCCGGAGTGGTCGGCGGCTCAATGATCGGCGAGCCATCGTTGGGATTCGATCCCGGCGGCCCCGAGGGCGGATCCATCGTAATCGGCGGGCTGGGTGGCAAAGGATCTGGGCTAAGCAGGTTCCCTGGTGGAACGATTTCAGGCGGGGCTCCATCCGGAAACGAGATGTTTAACGGGGGACCGCTCACTTTCGCCTCCGGATGATCGCGGATGTAATCGTAGTATTCCTGCAGGTATTTGATCTTATCCGCCTCGTTCGGGAAGATGTAGTTCCCATCGGGATCCGTGATCGGCTTCGGCAGCAAAAAGAGGCCGCTCGGATCGGTGGTATTCACCGGATCGTTGTTCACGTAGGCGTAGAGATTGGTGTCGCCGCCATCGAAAAAGATCGGGTCCTTGTTCGTCCAGCGCCCCGCCTCCGGGTCATAGTCACGCTGGCCAAAACGCACGAGCTTGGTCTCCGGGTCGTATAAGCCGCCCGCAAAACCAAACGGCTGAAAGCCCGGGTTGGTATCGTTCAGCACTTGGCCAAACGGATCGTAGTCGATCTGCTGCGCCACCGTCCCGCTGGCCGCATTCACCACCACCCGCACGCTGCCGAGATGATCGGCAATGATCCGATAGGTCTGGCCGCCCTTGACCATATAGGCGGGCACCTCGGCTCGATCAGCATAAACGAAACGGCTGACCAGATTGTTGCTGCCATCGAGTTCGGCCACCACCCGGCGCGCATCGAGATACAGAAAAGCCTTGGTGGCGCCGCCGGTGATCGCCCGACGAATCCGCCGATCCCGGCCATCCATCGTGTAGGTGATCTGGTGGCTATCCGGCAACGTCACGCCGGTGAGATTGCCGGAGGCGTCGTAAGTCGTGGCAGTCACATTGGCTCCATCAGTGCGCGTAAGCCGATCGCCCGCCGTATTGTAAGCATAGGCGATCGTGCCCAGTGCGGTAAGCCGGTCCTGCGCATCGTAAGCAGACGTGACACCATCGGCAGTCAGGCGATTGCCATTGGCATCATAGGTATAGCTGTGAGTCGCCTGGACGGCACCGCCCTGCTTCCGCTCGATCAGGCGGCCGGTCTCATCGTAGCGGTAGTCGTAGGAGACACCCGCTCCCGCCCCGACGACCTCCTCCAGGCGCGTAAGCCGCCCATTTTTGTCCCGGGTATAAACGGCAGAATAAAGCGGCTGGCCGTTGGCACTGGCCGAGTAGGAAGCGACCTCGCCAAAGTCATTGTAGGTCCGGGTATCGCTCACACTCCCCAGCGACGCGCTGAGCACCACACCGCGGGTGAGGTCACGAGTCAGGGCGAGGTCCCCGGCCCCCAGGAGCAGGCCGTCATTGTCGTAAGACAAGGCGATGGTACTGCCTCCGTTCACACTTTGGGTCGCAGTCCGCAGGTTGTTGTCGATCGTCTGCGTCACGGAACCCACCACCGTCCCAGCCCACGTCTCTCCCAGCGGAATGGCCCCATCGTGGGTCAGCGTGATGCTGTCGCCGTTAAACTGCGTGACGGTCGTCGGCGTCCCCTTCGCCACATCGTAAGCAAAGGTCGTTACATCAGTCGCCGACCGGGTGCGGGTCGCCAGCTGGCCCTTGGCATCGTAACCGAAAGCGATGCTCGATCCATTCGGGCGATCGATCTGGCTCAGGCGCCGATCGGCATCGTAGACAAAGGTCGTAATCGCCGTACCCGAACCCGCATCCGGTGCGGTATAGCCGATGAGAATGTTGTCCGGCGCGTAGTCCAGCAAGTGCGCGTTCTTGCCCGGCGGAGTCAGGGAAGTCCGGCGTCCTTTGTGATCATACCCGAAAGCCACCGCCCCATCGTCAGCCCGCTGCTTCGTGGTCAGCCGGCCCACCGCGTCGTAAGTCAGTCGCTCAATCCCGCCCAGCGGATCCGTCAAGACCGCCAGCCGCCCCGCGGCATCGTAGCCAAACTTCACCAACCGGGCACCGGCGCCCGTGCCCGTCGCGACGCTCGCGAGCCGATTCCGGCCATCGTAGGCGTACTTCGCCGGGCTGAAATTCGCGACCTGCGCCTGGACCATCCGTCCTTGGATATCCAGCGTCCGGCTACTCGTCCGGCCCAGCGGCGAGGTGGAGGTCGCCGTCCGCGTCGCCGCCTGGTACACGCGCGTGAATTGCTTGCCGTTGATCGTCAGCTTCCGCGTCTGGCTGATCAAACTAAGCGGATCATTTGGGTCTTTCAGGTCGACCGTATTCGTACGCTCCAGGGTCAGCACCTTGTTGCCCGGCGAGGTGAAAACCCGCTTCGCCTCGAAAGGCGCCTGCAAACCCAACCGTGGGTCCGCCGCGTAGGTCAGCTCCAGCTTGGCGCCGTTGGGAAACATCGTGGTCCTAGTCCCATTTTCCCCTCGCGATTCCGTCGTCGCCAGGCCCAGCGAATCCGTCTCCTGCCGGTTTTCCCCGCCCACGCTGGGATTCACCACTTGATGGTCCGACTCCAGCCCCGACGGCTTCGTCACGGTGACAAAATAGCCAGACCCCACGCCGGTGCGTGAAAGCGTCAGGCTATTCGGCCCGGCTACATCCGCCGTCAGCAACCGGCCCGACGCCGCCTCGTAGGAAAAGTTCGACCCATTTCCCAGCGGGTCGGTCTCGCTTTGCAGCAAGCCTTTGGCATCGACGACGAAGGTATACGCATGGCCCAGCGCATCGGTCACACTGGAGAGCGATCCATTCGCATCCACCCCCAGCGTGGTCTTTTGCCCAAATGGCCCGACGATCGCGGTCGGCGCCCCCGCTGCCGTGCGCTGAATCGTCGTCGTATTGCCGCTGGCATCGGAAACTTTGGCCAGCTGCCCGTCGCTATCATAGGCAAACTTCCAGATCACCGCGCCGGTGAGCGCGTCCACCGTCGAGAGGTGACGCCCCGTCGCATCGAAGCGGAACAACTGCCGCCCGTCCTCCGCCGGAATCGCAAAATCCTGCCCATCGAACCCCGGCAACGGCGGCGCCACCCGGCGGACGCGGTGGAAACTGAAATCGCAGAGATAGATGCTGCCGTCCGGCGCGATCGTAAATCCGGAAGGCCCGATTTGGGCCGCCAGGGCCGGGCCTCCATCGCCGCTGGAGCCTGGGATGCCATTGCCGGCGACGGTGGTGATGATGCCATCCGTACCGACTCGTCGAATCAGGCCCTGATTGCGCTGCGTGAAATAGACATTGCCTTTGGCATCGTTCGCCATTTCCGAACCATTGGACAGATCCAGCCGAGCATCGATCGCCGGCCCGCCATCTCCATTGCCGCTGGGCGGGTTTCCGCCCCCGGCGACGCGAGTGATAAAGCCGTTCGCCCCGATCTGCCGCAGCGTATTGGCACCCAAACTGGGCAACCAAACGGTCTCACACGGGCCCAGAGCCAGATCGGTCACCGGACTCAGGCCCGCGGTAATGGCCGGAGAATTGTCCCCACCCCCGCCGCCACCCGCGATGAGGGTTACCGTTCCGTCCGGCTTCAGCGCCCGAATTCGGGCCGTACTGAACTGAGCGATGTAGGTGGTGCCATCATTCGCCGGCACAGCGACCGACGAACCGTCGATGGTCGCATTGGCGACGGGGACATCCAGGTCGGTGCTGCCGCTTACCCCACTACCAATCAGCGTCGTAATCATCCCTTGGAGATCGATGCGCCGAATCCGGGCGTCGAAGCCATTGACGAGCAGGCTCCCGTCCGGAGCCGTGCGCAGGTGATAGGGAATCACTTGCGCCTTCGTCGCCGGACCACCGTCGCCCAGCTTTTCCGGATCACCATGTCCGCCCGTCCCTGCGTAGGTCGTGATGATCCCCTTCCGGTCGACCTTCCGAACCCGGAAGTTGCCGCCATCTCCGATGTACAAGGAACCATCGGGACCGATCGCAACCCCGCTGGGTGTGTTGATTTTTGCTTCCGTCGCCGGGCCGCCATCTCCACTGAAACCAGCTTCACCCGTCCCAGCCACGGTGGTGATGATTCGATTGATGCTTTGCACACTGCGCTTCCTGCCATCGCCCTGATACAGGATGCGCCCCGAAGGGTCGTACACATGGTGCTGGCTCAGCGTCCAGCCACCGATCGAGCCACGCCGGTTGTCGAAAGAGCCGAGCATGACCTCATAGTTGGCATTCAGCGTCACTTCCTGCCGCGTCTTGTCACCGGTAATCTGAATCCCATTCCCGTTGTAACCAAACCGGTTGCTTCGCTGATAGTCTCCGTCGTAGGTGAAGCCGATCCGAATCGTTGCCTTCTGCCGCCCCTGCAACACCCGTCCGTAGGCATCCAGGCCGTCCCATTCGAAGGTGTAGTCCTTGTTCGGCCCGGGACTGAAGTCGTAGTTAAACATCCGCCCCGCGATCTGCACCTCGAGATCGATCCGTTTCAGGGAATTCGGCACACTTGTTCCACTGAGCGGAATACGCACCCGGTTGGCCACCTTCCAGCCCGCCGTACGATTGCTGCGGTAGTTCAGCGTGAAGTTCGTACCGGCAATGGCCACCTGCGCCCGGAGCACCTGGCTCTGGATGTCGACATTGGTCGGATCATTCGGATCGTCCGGGTCCTCGTTGCCCCCACCGGGCGGTCCGCCACCAGGTGGTTCGGAATCCGGCGGCGGGCCAAACGGCCAGTTCATATCCCACGAGGAAAAGTGCGGAATCGGCACCCGCCAAAGACTCGTGCCGGGGGCGTATTTCATCGCGAGGCGTTGGCGCTCTGCATCGGTAATCTGGAGGTCTGTGAGTTTCGTCCCAGTATCAATATCGTCGCCGCCATCGACATCGAGATTGGCCATGGCCGGGTTGCCCGTGATGCTGATGATCTTAATAATCCGCCCACTCGGCCCCGCCTCCCACTGGCTCTTCGCCTTGTTAAAAAAACCATTTGGCACATCGATGCCGACGTTGAAACCCAGAAAGTTCTCGACGTAAAACCACACCGGCTGATCGAACTCCACGCTATTCGCCCCCATCGCCGAAGCCTCGTCCGCCGAGAAATCGATGCAGTAAGTATACGCGCTGTTCGGAGGTAGCGCGCCCGGCATCGCGTTCGGCCCATCGGCACCGACCGTGAGTTCCGTGGCACGAATGTTCAGCGACTGCATCGGCGCCGTCGAGCCATCGTCCCCCACCACCGTGGCATTCGTCCCCGGAGAAAACATCAGCATGCCCTGCCGCTGATGAACTCCCTGATCCTGCACCGAAGCTTCGTGGGTTTGCAGGCCGGTCGCTCCCGCCCCGAAATCGACCTTCGTCACCATTTCGTCCGCAGTCGAAAGCGCGATCGGCTCCAGCATGGTAAACTGCTGCGCGGCAATCGTGACTCGGCGCTGCACCGGCACATAACCATCGGCCTCGAATTGGAAGTTATAAACCGAGCCTCCGTTCACCACCAGATCGAACGAGCCATCCGCCTGGGTGTGCGTTTCCCCAAACTCGGGATGATCGATCACCGTGATCGTCACCCCGTCGAGTTGCACCCCGCTCCGGTTGCGCACGATCCCCCGCACCACCGCAGCCAGATCGGGCTTGATCGTCCCCTTCTTCACCCCGGTCTGAATCGGCGGCTTCCCGGCAAAAATGAAACTCACCGCGTCGGCCAGGTTGGTCGGAATGGTTTGATCAACCGCCTTGGCCAGCGTCGCCGCCGCCGGGGCCACCGTCCCTTTCAACAGCCGTTTCAAGACGAACCGTGGATCAAGCTTCGGGTTCACTTTTACTCCGGTGAATTTCACCGCACCCAGCACACCCGCCCCGATCCGGGTATTGCCGCTGACCGTTCCCACCACGGTCACCGCACCCAGCTTGCTCGCCTTGCCCCCAAAAATGCCGTCGTTGCTGTCGCCAAACACTCCGTCGAGCGGAGTCAATCCCGCCCCGACAATGACGCTGAGCATTGAGCCACCAACCTTGATCGTGCCGATCGATCCCTTGTCGAAGGTATCGCTGGCCGCGTCGGCCCCGCCGAGCACCCCATCCGTCCCGAGCCGCGCGCCGGCCAGGATTTGACTATTTAACAAATCGCCCGCGAGGGTGATCGCTCCAATCCTGGTCGCCGAAGCGATGGTCGAATTCACGATCGATCCGCCTGTGCCCATCGCGTCCTTGGAAATCTTGATCGGCCCAATCGCCAACGCATTGATCCTCCCGTTAAAATTGCCCCCCACGATCGAGAGCGACACCAGCTTATTCGCCGCTTCGATGGCTCCGACAAATCCGCCCGCCGTAATCTTTAAGGCGCCAAAGTTTTTCGCCGAGAGACTCGCCGCCGCAAAATCCAGCGTGGTGAAAGTCAAGGTTTGCCCCAGCGCACTCCCGACGAATCCCGCGCCGACCGTCCCGGCGGTCACTTTGAGCGATTTGACCTTCGGATTCACTCCACTGGTGATGGCGGCGTTCTGGCCGATATTGCCCACCGTAATGGCCGAAACCGCTCCCGGCAGATTGATTCCCGCGCCCACGATATCCGACTTGGCGGCAGAAATGGATTTCAACGGCGTCGTCCCAACGATCGCTTTGAACGATACCTTCTCATCGCCGCTCGGCCCGGGAGTCACCACGATCTTCAGTACGCTGCCCGTCGTCGTGCCACTCAGCGTGATCGTATCGAGCGGACCATTGCCCCCGCCCGTATCGACCCGCGTTGCGTTAAACGTCCCTGGTCCGGTTAGGACGACTTGATAGGTATCACCGTCGGTGTCGGTAAATACCTCCGATGTTAAGGCTGCCTCGCTGCTCACCGGCAGGCCAAAAGCAATCCAGCCAAAGCAGCAAAGCACGATGCTTTTCCACGTATACAACACGCTCGACGACGAATTCATTTTCATGGGCAGCGAGTCCGAAAATCATCCCGGGCAATCAGGACGAAACATCTGCGAGGATGAGTATTCGTTTTTCCCAGTCAATGCCGCAGCGCCTACTCATTCGCTGCATATAACCACTATAAACAAAAGCTCCCTGATGTTTTCCTCAGGGAGCTTTGCAAAGCGCCGCTCCATTCGCGGCTCCAAATATTAAACGGAAGCGTTAATGTGCCAAAATACCGAACCTTTAACCTTCTTTATTCGTATGTTCGCGAATGGCATTCACGATGGCCTCCACGGTAACCGGCTTGGCCAGAAAGGGATACCCTCCAATTTCCTGTCCGCCCTCCTTGGCGCTTACGATGGCAGTCAGGAAGATGATTGGTACCCCGTCCAGCTTTGGGTCGCTCCGGATCTGTTGAGCGACGTCGCCGCCATCGATCTTGGGCATTACGACATCGAGGAAAATAATGTCCGGTTCGAACTCACGAGCCGTCAGCCACGCCTGCGTCCCGTCGTTTTCCTCGCGCACGATAAAAGCGCCGGTCTTTTGCAGGGTCAGTTTCAATAGCCGGGTGAAACCGGATTCATCATCAACAATCAGAACACGTTTGGGATTCATGGTGTTTTGGGGTGGGAAGGAAAATAGTTCAGGCGCGGAAACTCAGCGTCACGCGCGTTCCGCCCATGGCGAGATTCCGCACGTCGATGGTGGCTCCATGCAGGTCGATAATTGTCTTTACCACCGATAATCCGAGCCCCGTCCCCTTTCCGGTCGGCTTCGTGGTAAAGAAAGGTTCGAAGATTTTGGCCAGCTTGTCCTCGGGAATCCCGTGGCCGGTATCATCCACTTCGACCATGACCAGCGATTGGCCGACCCGAAAACTCTCGCTGCGGGCATCGCTGATATTCAGCCCCACGCCCGTCAATTGCTTCGCATAGGTCCGAACCGTCACGGAACCGCCCTCCGGCATCGCATGCAGCGCATTGGTCAGCAGATTCACCAGCACCTGGCTGATCTTGGGCGCATCCAGCGCCACCGGCGGAAGCTGGCGATCCAACTCGAGCAGCACTTCCACCGTCGCGCTGGCTTCTCCGCGCACCAGCGAAACCGCCCCTTCGATCAGCCGGTTCAGGTCATTCGGCGTCAGCTCGAGCTGGTTGGGCACCGAAAAATCCAGCAACCCGCGAATCACCTCGTCGGCGCGATAAACCGCATCCGACATTTCCTGCAACACCGACTGCACCGTTTCGTCGAGGCTGCACGAATTGAGAAATTCCACGCCCATCCGAATCACCGCGAGCGGGTTTTTCACTTCGTGGGCCACCCCGGCCGCCAGCCGTCCCACGGTTTTCATTTTCTCCGCCTCCACGATCTGCATCTGCGCTTCGCGCAACTGCGTATGCGCCTCCTGCACTTCACCCAACACCCGCTGCAATTCAAGGCGGCGCCGCTCGAGCTCCGCGTTGGCCGCGCGCAATTTCTCGGCGCTTTCCTTCTGCTCGGTGATATCGCGTCCAATCCCCAGCACCCCGAGGACTTTTCCCTGATCATCGCGCCACGGGACTTTGGTCGTCAGCTGCCAGCGGCGCCGCCGCTGCAGATCGACCGTCTGCTCTTCATGATTGAGCAGCGATTCACCCGTCTGAAAAACGTGCTGATCGGCGACCTGAAATTGCCGGGCGACCTCCTCGGGGAAGTAGTCGAAGACCGTGCGCCCCCGCACCTCTTCCGGACCGACCGCACCCAGAGCCCGCCAGTGCGCGGCATTGTCGAGGATGTACCGGCCCTTGCGATCCTTCAGGAAGATCGAGTCGGGCAAATTGTCGATCACGCTACGCAGGAGATTTCGCTCCGAGGCGAGCGCGATCTCCATCTCCTTGATCGCGGTGATCTCCCGCGAAATACCGCAGGTACCGATGATTTCACCCCGCCGATTACGCAAGGGCAACTTCGTCGTCAGCGACCAGGATTGGCGCCGATTCCCGAGCACCTCATGTTCGACTTTGCCAATCAGGGGCTCCCCCGTGTCCATCACTCGCTGCTCGTCTGCCCGCGCTTCCGCGGCGTGTTCAGCATCATAGAAATCGAAGTCCGAGCGCCCATAGGCTTCCGTCGCTGCCTTCAGCCCGAGCAGGTGGGTGAGCGCGAAATTGATCCGGATGAAACGGCTCTCGCGGTCCTTGAAATAGATGCGGTCGGGAATGTTCTCGAGCAGCGTGTTCAGCAGATCACGCTCATGGGCGAGGTCCGCTTCCGCGTGCCCCCGCTCGATTGCATACCGCATCGCGCGATGCAGCAGCGCGGGATCGATCCGGCCCTTGATCAAATAGTCTGCCGCCCCCCGCTGCACTCCTTGCAGGGCAAGTTCTTCATCATCGCTTTCCCCGAGCAAAATCACGGGCAATTGCGGCAGCGCTTCGTGCAGCCGGGTGAAGACTTCCAGCCCCCGCGCATCGGGCAGGACGAGGTCGATCAGCGCGACATCCGGCTGTCCGGTTCGCGCCAGTTCGATGCCCCTTTGCAGTGAATCGGTGAGATGGCTCAGGCTGAATCGCCCGCGGCCACCATCTTCAATCATCTCTCGAAATAAAAAACGGTCCCCGGGGCTGTCTTCGATGAGCAGCACCCGAAAGGGTTCTGGCGTGGACTCAGGCATTGGGAGGCGGATAGGAACCTACCGGGCTGAATGCCGCCTGACCAGAGTTTCGTGCTTCGTTTATTCCGCAGCTGCTTCCGCCGACGCCTTGGCGATCGCTTCGCGCAGCGTGTTCAGGGTAAATGGCTTGCCCACGATCAAATCCACCCCGGGTGGCTTTTCGCCCGCGCCATTCATCAGGTCGCCATAGCCCGTCAAAAGCAGGAGCTTCTGCTTGGGATTCCGCTTCTTGATTTCCAGCGCGAGGTGATCGCCATTCATCTCCGGCATCGCCCGATCGGTCAGGACCAGGTCGAACTTATCCGGCCGATAGATCTCCAGCGCTTCACGTCCGTTGGCCGCCAGCGTCACATCGTGCGCATCCTCCGCCAGGTACACGGTCAGCACTTCACGCACGAGCGGTTCGTCTTCGACGACGAGCAGACGCAAAGGTCTTGCCGGTTGAGCGGGCGCTTTCGGCGCAGCTGGAGCCCTGGTGCCGCGTTCGAGGGGGATCGACATGGTAACGGAAGTGCCCCGACCGGCTTCGCTCTGGATATCGAGCTCGCCTTCGTGGCGCTGGACGATGCCATAAACACTGCCCAGCCCGAGGCCGCTGCCCTGCTCGCCTTTGGTCGTGAAAAAGGGTTCGAGACAACGCGCACGCACCTCGTCGGTCATGCCCACGCCATCGTCGGAAACCGTGATCGCCGCCCAGCGGCCCTGGACCTCGGTGCGGATCGTGATCCGGCCACGCTTCTCGATCGCGTCGGCCGCATTAAAGATCAAATTCACCAGCGACTCGCGCAGCTCGTGTTCGTTACCCACGATGGTCGGCACATTGCCGAGTTCGAGGCGCATCTCGATGGTCACGCCCGAGGCCAGCGCTTCGTCCTTCCACCGCGGCTGGGTGAAAGAAACGACCTGCTGCACCAGTTCGTTCAGGATGATCGACGTGAGCGATTCCTCCGAATCCCGGTGCCGGTAAAATTCGCGCAACCGGCTCACCACCTTCGCCGCATCCCGCGAGGCGTGATAG